>JACCDX011461060.1_pt1 | contig 46205 bp, 51 predicted proteins | sample 7449681 | NCBI WGS metagenome assembly JACCDX01 (sample SAMN15323450, study PRJNA562643) | freshwater metagenome | isolation source: river surface water | place: USA:Blue River Watershed | collected 2017-08-18
CAATGACTTTGCCAAGCGTTGTGAGGTCGGGACGGATGCCGCTCAAGCCCTGTACGCCTTGCATGCCGACACGAAAGCCGGTCATGACTTCGTCAAAAATCAGTACGGCGCCGTGGGCATCGCACTCCGCACGCAGCGTCTCCAGGAATCCTTTGACGGGTTTCACCAGGTTCATGTTGCCGGCCACGGGCTCCACAATCACCCCCGCGATCGATGTGCCGTGTTCAGCGAAGCAGGCTTTTACAGCATCGATGTCGTTGTAATCCAGCACGATGGTCTCTGCGGCGAAGCTTTCCGGCACACCGGCAGATGTGGGGTTACCAAAGGTAAGTAGCCCTGAGCCGGCCTTGACCAGTAGGCTGTCTACATGGCCGTGGTAGCAGCCTTCGAATTTGATGATTTTGCTGCGGCCAGTGAAGCCCCGGGCCACACGAATCGCGGACATCGTGGCCTCTGTACCCGATGATGTCAGCCGCATCATTTCCATGGAGGGAAGATGCGCGCGAATCCATTCGGCAATATCGATTTCTGCGGCTGTCGGCGCACCGAACGATAACCCGTGGGCACAGGCCTCTTGCACTGCCGCGATCACATCCGGGTGGGCGTGGCCGACAATGGCGGGCCCCCACGAGCAGATGTAGTCCACATAGCGATTGCCGTCGGCATCCCATCCGTAAGCGCCCTTTGCTTTCGCAAAAAATCGGGGTGTGCCACCGACGCTGCGAAAGGCCCGAACGGGTGAATTCACGCCTCCGGGAATGGTGTTTTGGGCCTTGGCAAACAGGGCTTCGCTTTTCTGGGTGGAATGGTTCGGCATGGGGTAGTGTCGTCGTGTAATGAACAGTCAAGAAACAGTTCTATTTTAAAAGGTTTGATGGCAGGCCTTTTTTGCACTCGCGCAAAAACTTGGTCACAATCCTTATCACCTGATCCTCCATGAGTGCCAAACGATGAAAACCTACATGTGCCTGATTTGCGGCTGGATTTACGATGAGGCGGCGGGCTGGCCCGACGATGGAATCGCCCCAGGAACCAAATGGGAAGACGTGCCCATCACCTGGGCCTGCCCCGAGTGTGGTGCGCAAAAAGCGGATTTTGAAATGGTGGAGGTCTAAGCCGCGGCCGGGATCCTGTTTTCGGGTCCCGCTCGTAGTGTCACGTGGCTTTCACGACCGAAAATCGCATCAACGTTTTTTGACGTGCCTGATCATGGTCGACGATCGGCAGAGGGTAGTCGGACCCAAGCGCAATACCCGCGTCACGCAGCACAAGTGGCGGCGCTGTCCAGGGCGCATGAATCCACCGATCAGGTAAAGCGGCAATCTCCGGTACATAGCGGCGAATAAAGCCCCCTTTTTCGTCGAACCGCTCACTCTGACTGACCGGGTTGAAAATTCGAAAGTAAGGCTGTGCATCACAGCCGGTCGAGGCGGCCCACTGCCAACCACCGTTGTTGGCGCTCAAATCAAAATCATTGAGTTTCCAGGCGAAATACGCCTCGCCTCTGCGCCAATCAATGCCAAGGTCTTTGGTAAGAAAAGAGGCCACCACCATGCGCAGACGATTGTGCATGTAGCCGGTCGCGTTGAGTTGGCGCATGCCGGCATCGACCAGGGGATAGCCGGTTTGTCCATGGCACCAGGCGATGAAATGCTGATCGGCTTCGTCGCCTTCTGCCCACACAATGCGATCGTAGACGGGCTTGAACGAGCGCGTGACGACATGTGGATGATGATGAAGAATCTGCATGTAGAAGTCTCGCCAAATCAATTCGGACCACCATGTGGCTGCACCCTCGGATTGAGAGGGGTCGTGCCGGGCCCGCAGTGCTAGCCGAACCAGCTCGCGGATCGCGATCGTGCCAAACCGCAGATGGACCGAGAGGTACGAAGGCCCTTTTGCGCCAGGGTAGTCACGGGCCGCGTGATAACGGCCGATGCGCGGTGCGAACTCACTGAGCAGTTGCTGTGCGCCGGATTCACCCAGGGGGATCTGCAAGGCGGGAAGGTTGCCTGCAGAAAACCCGAGTGCCGCCAACGGCGGCATGGCAGCGCGCAGTGGGGCTGGCAAGGCGCGTACAGGGACCAATCGCTTGGCAAGACTGGCGCCTACCGCAGCACCGTGCTTTGCGGGGCCCGCGCCGGTCTGCCGCGCGGCGGCGTCGGCCTCGGTGAACCGTTTGAGCCATGCGTTTTTATAGGGTGTAAAGACTGAAAAGGGTGTTGATGCTGCAGTGAGCACTTCGTTGCGCTCAAAAATGCATTGATCTTTGACCGAGAGCGTCTGAACGGATTGGGCCGTCAGCTGGGTCCGTACGGCGTCGTCGCGTTCCAAGGCGTAGGGCTCATCGTCGTGGGCAAACACCACCCGTGCGGCGCGGAGTTGCTGCGCAAGACGAGGAATCTCATCGCGCGGATCTCCGATGCCCACAATCAGATGGGCCCCGCTGGCCGTAAGCCGTGATGCAATCTCTTCCACTGCTGCGTGGATGAAGGCCACCCGGCGATCATCGTGGGGCCCATCGGCAGCCGATTTGCTGACCATGCGGCCTGAGGCATCTAATGATGTTGGAATCTTTTCGAGAATGGTCACGTCAAAGATAAACACCAGCTGAACGGGTTCCGTAAACGTAAGTGCCGTGGCCAGTGCAGCATGGTCGTTTAGCCGAAGATCACGTCGCAGCCACACCAAGGTGCAGGGCTGTGTTTCAGACGGTGGAGGGGTTAGAATTTGGCTATGGGTCATGGACAGTCATCGAGTGCAACTCACCAGAGCATGGAGAGCGTTGCCCATCATTATCTCGTGGCAATGCCCAGCTTGACGGATCCTCAGTTCGGAAAAACCGTGGTCTACGTGGCGGAGCACACCGCCAAGGGTGCGATGGGCCTGATCGTCAATCGGCCGTCCGAGATGGATCTGGCAACCCTGTTCGATCGTATCGATATACCGCCAGCCCCCGAGGATGGCATTGCGGTGTCGCGGCTCAGTTATGGGCCGGCCGGTGAGTCACCCGTTTACCTCGGAGGGCCGGTTCAGCCCGACCGCGGATTTGTGCTGCATGAGCCTGTCGGTAAGTGGAGCTCCACGCTTGTGTTAAGCGATGTGATGGGTCTTACCTCGTCGCGCGACATTCTCGAGGCAACGGCCTGCGGCCGCGGACCGGAGCGGCTTTTCGTGTCGTTGGGGTATGCCGGATGGGGAGAGGGCCAACTCGACCAGGAGCTTGCCGCCAACGCCTGGTTGACGGTGCCAGCCACCGACACATCGCTGATGTTCGATGTCCCTCCGGAAGACCGCTATGCCTTCGCCTTTCGGCTGCTGGGGGTAGACCCCATTCATTTCCTGGGGGCAGCCGGGCATGCCTGACCCGGCGCGTGGGGGCGAGACCCTCATGGCCTTTGATTTTGGAGAAAAACGTATTGGGGTGGCCATCGGCAACACCATCACCGGTGGCGCACGCCCCCTGGCGGTGATTGAAGAGGTTCGACGTGAGGCCCGTTTTGCCCGCGTAGCCGAGTTGCTGGCCCAGTGGGGGCCTTCTCGACTGATCGTGGGCCTGCCCCGTTACAGCGACGGCAGCCCGCATCCGTTTGCCCCGCGTTGTCAGCGGTTTGCCCACCAGCTTCAGGGCCGATTCGGGCTGTCGGTGGAATTGGTCGACGAGCGCTGGACCTCGGCCCTGGCACCGGATCCGACCGCGAATGTTGACGCCCAGGCCGCCGCCATCCTTTTGCAAAGTGTTTTAGATACACTTTCGTCTCATGCCTCGGTCCATACAAATTAATTCGAAGGGTGAGCTCACCCATCTTCTGACCACCGAGGGCATTCCAAAAGCATTAATGCTTCGGATCCTGGACCGCGCCACCACATTTCTTGATCCGCACAATCCTAAAGAGGTCGTAAACGCCCCGATCCTGGCGGGTAAGAGCGTCTTTAATCTGTTTTTTGAAAATTCAACACGCACTCGAACAACATTTGAGATCGCGGCGAAGCGGCTCTCCGCCGATGTGGTGAATCTGAATGTGCAGGCGTCGAGTACTGCCAAGGGCGAGTCGTTGCTCGACACCATCGATAACCTCGCGGCCATGAAGGCCGATATGTTTGTTGTGCGGCACGCTCAGAGCGGGGCGCCCTATCTGATCGCTCAGCATATCAATAAGGTGGCGCCTCACATCCGCGTGATGAATGCAGGCGATGGCCGTCATGCGCATCCCACGCAGGCCCTGCTCGATGCCTACACCATCCGGCATTTCAAGGGCGGATTTGAGCATCTGCGTGTCGCGATCGTTGGTGACATTCTGCACTCGCGTGTAGCGCGCTCGAACATCCATGCATTGAGCACCCTTGGGGTGCCCGAGATACGCGCCATTGGCCCCCTTACGCTGCTGCCATCTGGGCTGCGTGAGATGGGCCTGCATGTGTACACCGATCTGGTCGAGGGGCTGCGCGATGTCGATGTCATCATCATGCTTCGTCTGCAAAACGAGCGCATGCGCGGCGCACTGCTTCCGTCCACTCAGGAATATTTCAAACACTATGGGCTCACGCAGGAAAAACTTGCAGTGGCAAAGCCGGACGCCATTGTGATGCATCCTGGCCCCATGAACCGTGGCGTGGAAATTGATTCGGCGGTCGCCGATGGTGTGCAGTCGGTGATTCTGTCGCAGGTTACGTTCGGCATTGCTGTGCGCATGGCAGTGATGAGCATGCTCTCCGAGGTGAAACACTGATGGCTGCCGCACAGCGCATGATCTCGGTGCCTGCGGTGCTGCCACGGGTCGTGATTCGCGGCGGTCAGTTGATCGACCCGGCCAACGGAATCGATGCAAAGATGGATCTCTGGATTGCTGACGGAAGCCTGGTCGCCACGACCCGATCCGGAGAGCGCCTCGAGGGGTTTGAGCCTGATCATGTGGTGGACGCCAGCGGCCAGGTGGTCTGCCCGGGTCTGATTGATCTCTCGGCGCGTCTGCGCGAGCCGGGATTTGAATACAAGGCCACGCTTGAGTCCGAGATGCGTGCGGCCATTGCCGGTGGTGTAACGCGGCTGGTCTGCCCGCCCGACACCGACCCACCACTCGATGAGCCTGGGCTTGTGGAGATGCTGAAGCACAAGGCCCGTAACCTCACCCAGGCCCATGTGCATCCTTTGGGTGCCCTGACCGTCGGCTTAAAAGGTGAGCAGCTGACCGAGATGGCCGAGTTAAACGAGGCCGGATGCGTCGGTTTTTCCCAAGGGCCCATCCCAATTGTGAACACTCAGGTGTTGATGCGGGCGATGCAATACGCGCGTACGTTTGATTTTCCGGTGTGGCTCTATCCGATGGATCCTTGGGTCGGCAAGACCGGCATCGCCCACTCCGGTGTGGTCTCCGGACGTATGGGGCTGCCCGGCATACCGGTAGCCAATGAGACCATCGCGCTGCAGACCATTTTCGAGCTGATGCGCGTGACGGGTGCCCGTGTGCACCTGTGCCGACTGTCGTCGGCGGCCGGGGTGGAGCTGGTGCGTCAGGCAAAACAGGAGGGTCTGCGCATCACGGCGGATGTGGCTGTTCATCATCTGCACTTGATCGATGTTGATACCAGTGAGTTCGATCCGAATACACGGGTGCTGCCACCATTCCGAAGCCATCGGGACCGTGATGCGCTGCGTGCTGGATTGCTCGACGGCACGATCGATGTGATCTGTTCGGATCATGCACCGATTGACGACGACGCCAAACAGCTTCCTTTTGGCGAGACCGAACCCGGTGTCACGGCGATCGAGTTGTTGTTGCCGCTGACCCTCAAGTGGGCCCAAGAATCGGGTATCCCGCTACCCCAAGCGCTGCATCGTCTTACTGTGAGGGCGGCTGCCGTGTTGGGCCGTGACGCGGGCCAGCTCTCCATCGGCGCGCAGGCAGATATCTGTGTGTTTAAGCCCGACGCCGGCTGGAACGTCAGCGCGAAACAGCTCTTTTCCCAGGGGGCGAATACCCCTTACTTGGGCCATGAGCTGATCGGTCAGGTCAACACGGTGTTTGTCGACGGCCGCTGTGTGTTCAATCGGCACCATGGCGGGTTTCGCCCGGATACTGCGCTGGGCGCATGACGCGTGCTTTCGGGCGGGCAGTGGCGATGGTGCTGCTGCTGTTGGCGGGGCTGGCGATCTTGGCCGTGGTCTTCCCGTGGGCCTCGGATCGTAAGCGCAATCACTTGAAACGTTCCTGGTCACGTTGGGTGATCGCTGCAGCAGGTCTGCGTCTGGTGTCGCGTCCGGGAACGATGCACGCACCCTCTCGGCCTACGATGATTGTGATGAATCATGTGTCATGGCTTGACATCATCGTACTCAACGCGGTCGTGCCCGTGACATTTGTAGCCAAATCGGAAATTCGTGGCTGGCCGCTGGTGGGCCTCTTGGCAGCGCGCACTGGAACGATATTCATTGAGCGCGGAAGCCGCCATGCAGTCCGGCGCGTGAATCATGAGATTGTTCATCGCATCGATCGCGGGGAAGTTGTTGCTTTTTTTCCCGAAGGCACCACATCCGACGGCCGCCAAGTGTTGCCGTTTCATGCCAGCTTGTTTGCGATGGCCGTTCCGAATTCCGAGCACCAGCGGTCAGGAGCGGTCGTGGTACCGATGGCGATCCTGTATCGCCATCGCGGGCATCCCACCACACAGGCTGCCTACATTGACGACCAGACTCTGGTGGGGTCCATGGTGAACATTCTCTCGCTATCGGGCCTCGAGGTGATCCTGGAGGCGCTGGAGCCCGTCACGGCAGATGCAACGCCGGACGCGCGCCATGCACTGGCCATTCAAACGCGTGAGCATATTGCACAGGCCGTCTCCCGCCATTGGGGTCAGGCCTGATCAATCCTCGTCGAGTGGGCCCTCCAGACTCGATTGAATGAATACCTTGTGGTCTTCGAGCCGAATGGCCGTGAGTTGACGGCCCCAGACGCAGCCCGTGTCCAGTGCCACCAGGTTCGGGCGGATCATCAGGCCGAGCGTTGACCAGTGCCCAAAGACGATGCGGATACGTTCGGTTTTACGATGGGGAAGATCAAACCAGGGGTACAGCCCCGCCTGTTGTGAGGCCTGGTCGGGCGCGAGTTTATTTTTGTAATCCGGCACGCCATGAGGGTCGAGGTAGCGCAAACGCGTGAAGACACTGAGCGATGCACGAAGTGTTTTTTGCTTCTGAGCACTGTCGGACCAGTGTGGTTTGACGCCGCCAACCATCTCATGCATGAAGTCCATCCAGTGCCGACTGCGGAGTCGGTCGGACAGAACGTTTGCATGGCGCAGTGTCTGCGCGCATGTCCACTGGGGCAGTACGCCGGCATGGACCATCAGGGTGTTGCCTTCGGCATGGGCCAATGGCCTCGTGCGTAGCCAGTCGATCAGGTCGTGGCTGTCTCGCGCACGAAGCACCGGGGCAAGGGTGTCCAGAGGCTGGGATTTTCGCGCACCGGCTGCCAGCGCCAAAAGGTGAAGGTCGTGATTGCCCAGCACGCAGATGGCCCGCTGGCGAGCCGATATAAGCCGGCGCAGGACCTTTAATGATTTGGGGCCACGGTTGACGAGATCGCCGACAAACCAGAGTCGGTCCCGCTGGGGGTGAAAGGGCAGCTGGGCGACCAAGGCCTCTAGGCTGTCGCAGCAGCCTTGTACATCACCGATTGCGTAGGTGGCCATGCCGATGAAGAGGAGCCAAGTTCCAGTCGAAGTGAGAGTCTTTAGAATGCTCGTGTATTGTCGCATCAACCGTTCGGACACCGTGCGGTACCGAGATCCATGCGAGGGAGATTTGCGTGCAGCTAGCCCGTTCCATTTTTAAGGCCTACGATATCCGCGGGGTTGTGGATGACACCCTGACCGAGCCTGTCGTGCGCGCCATCGGAGCGGCCCTCGGCCTGCTTATTCATCGTCGAGGCCGGCCGGTCTGTGTGATCGGCCGTGATGGCCGTCTCTCGGGCCCGCGCCTCGTGGATGCGTTGGCCACGGGCCTGATGGATGCCGGCATTGATGTCATCGACATCGGCCAGGTGCCCACGCCAGTGGTCTACTTTGCGACTGTTCAGACCGGCTGTGGGACAGGGGTTGCGGTGACGGGCAGTCACAATCCTCCGCAGTACAACGGTCTGAAAATGATGGTGGCCGGGCAGACATTGTGGGGTGAGGACATTCAAGAACTCTATGCGCTCATCACCTCAGGCCAGGTCGAGGCCCATGTGGCCGCGGTGGGTCCCGAGCAGCGGGGGCGTCGCAGTGCGGATCCGACCATGGTGAAAACGTATACCGATGCCGTAGTCGCCGATGTTCAGCTAAGCCGTCGCATCGCAGTGGCCATCGATGCCGGCAATGGCGTGGCCGGGGGCGTCGCGCCGCAGTTGTTGAGCCGCCTCGGCGCATCGGTGACGCCGTTGTTTTGCGAGGTCGATGGCCAATTTCCCAATCACCATCCCGATCCTGCCCATGTGGAAAATCTGCACGATCTGATCGCCTGTGTGCGATCCACCGATGCTGAGATCGGTCTGGCCTTTGATGGTGATGGTGATCGGCTTGGTGTGGTCACGAAATCCGGTGCCGTGATTTGGCCGGACCGTCAGCTGATGCTTTATGCCGCCGAAGTGTTGCGTCATCGGCCAGGCGGGCAGATCATTTTTGATGTGAAATGCACGCGCCATGTTGCGTCGTGGGTGAAGCAGCATGGTGGCGAGCCGCTGATGTGGAAGACCGGCCACTCGTTGATCAAGGCGAAATTGAAAGAAACATCGGCGCCTCTGGCCGGTGAGATGAGTGGCCATATTTTTTTCAATGACCGCTGGTTTGGATTTGATGATGCGCTCTACACCGCTGCTCGGTTACTTGAGATCGTGTCCCGCGTTGACGACCCAAGTGCTTTGCTCGAATCACTTCCAGATTCGTCGTCCACCCCGGAATTGCAATTGGCCACGGAAGAGGGCGGCAACTTCATCCTGGTGGAGCAGCTTAAAGCCCGCGGTGTTTTCCCAACGTCTGTAGCCCAGATCACCATTGACGGCGTGCGTGTGGAGTATGCCGATGGTTTTGGGCTGGCACGCCCCTCTAACACGACACCCGTGGTGGTCATGCGATTTGAAGCCGACACGCAAGAGGCCCTGATGCGCATTCAGGCCGAGTTTCGCAGCAACTTCGAGGCCATTGCCCCTGGCGTGCGTCTTCCGTTTTAAGTTGTGACCTATTCAGTAGCTTATTCCGAGGCATGACGACCCATCGTGTGCTGTTGATCAAAACCAGTTCAATGGGTGATCTGGTCCACACGCTCTCCGCCTTGGAAGAAGCCCGCTCGCATTGCCCGCAGCTGGTCGTGGATTGGGTCTGCGAGGAGGCGTTTCAAGACATTGCATGGCTCTCGCCCTGCGTAGCGCATGTTTTGCCTGTTGCAATACGGCGTTGGCGTAAACGCTGGTGGTCGCTTGCCACGTGGCAAGCGTGGGCGGCATTTGTTGGTCGCCTCCGTGGGACCCATTATCAGCAGGTGATTGATGCACAGGGCTTGATGAAAAGTGCGTGGATCACGGCCTTGGCCAAGTCGGATCCAGGGCAACGCTGGGGTTACGATCGGCAGAGCATCCGTGAGACGGCGGCCGGAATCGTGCTTGATCAGCGTGTCTGCGCCCCGCGTGAGCAGCCGGCGATTGAGCGCCTGCGGCGTTTATTTGGTGAGGCGTTAGGCTATACGCCCGAGGGGCCCGTTCAGTGGCTGCAGCCGTCTGTTGCATCGGCAACTCCACCGACGGTGATGTTTTTGCATGGAACATCACGGCAGGAAAAGTCGTGGCCCATCGATTGCTGGATAGCGTTGGGCCGCACCCTTATTGATCTTGGTTATCGCGTCGAGTTGCCGTGGGGGTCTGAGGCTGAGCACCGTTGTGCACAGCAGATCACGTCTGCACTCGGATCGGCAGCCCAGGTTCTGGAGCGATCTTCGATTCGTGACTTGGCTGATCGGCTTGCTGCTGCGTCGGGCGCAATTGGTGTGGATACCGGATTAATGCACTTAAGTGTGGCGCTGGGCCGTCCCACGGTAGCGGTCATGACGGCCGCACACATGAAAAAATTTTCGGCCCAGCGGTTTGCGCCGTTCTGGGCGCCCCATGCGCGCGTCGTGCAGTCCCATGCGATGCATCCCATCGAGCCCGCTCAGGTCGTGCAGGCATGGCGAGAGTTGACATGAGCACGCCCCGCATCTCCGAGCGCGGTGGGGAGCGCCTTGCCCGATGGGCTTACACGGTTGTAGCCATTACGCTATTGCCAATCATTGTGCTGCACCTCATGTGGCGGGCAATTCGACAGCCCGACTATCTTGCCCATTGGTCCGAGCGATTCCTTGGGCGTGCGCTTGCCGATGCACGTTCAATATTTGGTGCGCGCGCATTTCATGGCGCCGATGCGAAGGTGTTGTGGGTGCATGCTGTTTCGGTGGGCGAGACGCGCGCTGCAGCGCCCTTGGTGCTGGCCTGGTGCAATCAATCGCCTCACCATCGTGTGGTGCTGACCCACACCACACCTACGGGCCGCACCACAGGCCAGACGGCATTCGCCTCCTTGATCCATTCTGCGGAACCGCAAGTGGTGCAGCGTTACTTGCCTTACGATCTTCCTTGGGCCAATGCATTGTTTCTCTCGTGGGCAAAGCCTGTGATGGGCGTATTGATGGAGACTGAGCTCTGGCCCAATCTTCTCGCGCGGGCTCGAACGTCTGGGGTACGAATGGTGCTGGTCAATGCGCGACTCTCCCCACGTTCTGCGCGAAGGCTCATGCGGTTTCGTGCTCTGTCCCGGCCGGCAGTCCAAGGCCTAGCGGGCATTGCTGCACAGACGGATGCTGATGCGCGGGCTTTTCAGGCCGTGGTAGCGCATGGAGATACATCGTCTCCAACCGTTTGCGTGGTGGGCAACATGAAATTCGATGTCACGCCGCCACCCGAACTTTGTGCGCTTGGAAGAACGTGGCGCGACGCGTTCGGCGGCCGGCGTATTTGGCTTGCGGCAAGCACACGCGATGATGAAGAGCGGGAGATCCTTGCGGCTTGGCGGCAGGCACAGCAGAGCAACACCTTGTCCGCCCGCGACCTTTTGGTCGTCGTGCCGCGGCACCCGCAGCGCTTTGATCGCGTGGCGCGGTTCGTCCATGAAAGCGGGTTTTCTATGCTGCGTCGATCGCAGTCCGGATGGATCGTGTCGCCACCGTCGTCGGGGGTGGGTGGGGCATTGGCCGGTGAGGTGCAGGTGATGCTGGGCGATTCGTTGGGCGAGATGTTCGCTTACATTGCAATGGCTGACCTGGTGCTCATGGGCGGGAGTCTGCCTGCCCTTGGTGGCCAGAATCCGGTGGAGGCCAGTGCACTGGGGCGGCCGGTATTTTTTGGCCCGCACATGTTTAACTTTCTGCAGATTGCGCGGGCATTACGCGACTGCGATGCCGGCGTCGAGATCCATACCGTATCGGAATGGATCGATCAGGGGCTGGCACTCCTTGCAGACTCTGAACGCTATGCACGTGTCAGTGCGCAGTCGTTGGCCTTTGCCCAGCGCCACCGCGGCGCCACTGATCGCACAGCACGATTTATTGACGGCCTGCTTGGTCAGTAGTTAATTGGCAAGAAGGCTGTTGATCTCGTCGATATCGGCTTCGCTCAGGCTGCCCACAGCGCTTTTCAGCCGAAGGCTGTTGAGCAGGGTGTCATAGCGCGCTTTCGATAAATCCCGTTGTGTGGTGAACAGCTGCTGTTGTGCATTCAGCACATCAATGTTGATTCGCACCCCGACCTCGTAGCCCAGTAAGTTGGATTCGAGGGCAAGACGACTCGATTTCTCCGCTGCTTCAAACGCCTTGACTTGTGAAAGGCCGGCCAGGACATTTAAAAACGATGTGCGGGCTGATTGTTCCGCGACACGGCGCTCGTTCTCCAGATCAAAGGAGGCCTTATCACGCAGCGCGATGACTTCTCGGGCTCGATGAATTGCCGTTCCCCCGTTGAACAGCGGCAGGGTCATTTCGAGCGACACGGTGTCGTTATCGGCACGGTCAAATGGCGTGGTGGTGCCACGGTAAGGATCGGTACGGGTGCGCCGCGCCACCAGATCCACCGACGGTAGATTGTCGGCACTGATGGTTCGGGTGACCTCGCTTTTCGCGATCTCGGCCGTGGACAGCGCTGCTTGAACGCGCAGATTGGCTCCACGGGCCTGGTCCACCCAGCGGGCGATGTCCAGTGGCTCTGGTGTTTTGAGGGTGACATTGTCCCGGAGCCCGGACAGCTCTTTCGGCAGTGGGCGGCCAACGAGCTGCACCAAGCTATTGCGTTTCACATCGAGCTCGTTGCGCGCCGCGATCTGTTTTGCAGTGGCCAGATCAAACCGGGCCTGGGCTTCTTGCTGGTCGGTGATGGTGGCAGTGCCAACTTCAAAATTTCGCTTTGCAGACTCGAGCTGCTCCCCGATGGCTTTGCGCTCAGCGTCGACGCTGGTCAGGCTATCTTGTGCCACCAGCACATCGAAGTAGGCCTGGGTGACACGTAGCAGCGCATCGATCCGGGCCTGGCCGAAATTGGCTTCGCCGGCTCTGGAACGTTCGCGCTCCTGTTGGAAGTTCGCGATCCGATCAAGACGAAAAATCGGCTGTGTCAGGGTGGCGACATAGGTGTTGGTGTAGCGACGCGGATAGCCTGCCGAGGGCTCGGCCACCACATCCAACTCACCACGCGAGCGCGAAGCGCTTGCCGTGGCCGCAGGAAGAAGCCCGCCAAGTCCCTGGCCCCAGCGCGTGGCGGCAGCCTCGGCTTGTTTTTGGGCGGCGAGAAACGTGGCGTCGAATTGGAGTGCCTCGCGTGCGGCCTGCGACAAGTCGAGCGGCCAGGCAACACCTGGCAGCAGGGCGGCGAGGGCCACGAACACGAATCGAAGCTGGCGGCGGGAGGTGGTGTGCATAGTCGTGAAGAGTGAAGCGGGGCGCCGCGTTCGTTAGAACGTGAACTTTGATACTTTAGGGGCGTCTTCCAGCGGCTTGGTCAGGGTCTCGAACAGGACTGTGGTTCGCATGCCGCTGGCCGATGAGGCCAGGCCCGATCCGACACGCTCAATCAGCACTGCTTGCATCACCGGGGCTGTTCCTACGATTGCTGCAAGACGGCCGCCGGGGTTGAGCCGGTCAATCAGAAGCTCTGGCACGCGTTCCACCGCGCCGGAGACCACGACCACGTCAAAGCCAACGTGGGCCCAGCGCGGATTTTCGATCAGGCCATTGGCCGTGACCACTTCAACATTCTGAATCCCAGCGCACTGCAGGTTACCGACCGCAAACTCGGACAAGCTAGGATATTTTTCCACGGTCAGCACGTGGGCACAGAGCCGGGCCATCAGCGCCGCCATGAAGCCCGAGCCGGTTCCGATTTCCAACACTTTGTCGGTTGGGGTGAGGTTTAACTCTTGAAGCAGCCGGGCCTCGACCTTGGGTGCAAGCATGACTTGCTGCTCAGGAAGAGGAAGCTCCATGTCGACAAACGCCAAGTGGCGGTGGCTGCTTGGCGCAAAGTCTTCACGCCGCATTTCGCTCAACAGCTCCAGCACGTTCGGGTCCAGCACATTCCAGGGCCGGATCTGCTGCTCGATCATTTTCGAGCGGGCGGCATCAAGGTTCGAGAACTCGGGTTTCATGTCCATGACTCCAACAAGTCCTTGAGTCTAGCACCGTGGGGACAGGCCACTTAGGATTTTCGGGTGCAAATGCTGGAAATTGCCATTTCGATGGCTTGTTGTACGAACACCGACTCACGCAGGGGCGGGTCCCCATGGGCGATGAGGGCCTGCCGCCAGATCGCCAGCCATGACAGCGGAGAGATCAGCAGTTTGGCCCGCTCACGGTTCACCTCACCAAGGACCTCGTTTCGCTGCTGGCCACGCTCAAGCAGCATCAGCACGTGGTCGTGAATGGGCCCCATGACCTCACGCAGATAGGCCTGCGCCAAGTGAGGAAAGTTACTCGATTCGGCCAATACCACCCGCGCGATCATGTAAAGCTTGGACTCTAGAAACTGGTTCCATCCCCACTGCAAAAAGGAGCGCAGCAGCTCCTCGGTGGAGGCATGGGGGTCAATGGTCTGAGAGCCGAGTGCATCAAGCCATGGCGTCACCCGGTCTTGGATCACCGCTTCAAAAAGTTCCTGTTTGCTGGCGAAGTAGAGGTACACCGTTCCTTTGGAGATGCCGGCACGCATGGCGACATCATCAAGACGTGTCTGCGCATAGCCGCGCTCTGCAAACAATGCCAACGCCGCATCGATCACTTCTTTCGGACGAGCCTCCTTACGGCGCTTCCAGCGTGGGCCCTGACGTTCTTTCGCGGCGGTTTTTTCTTCGAGTTCGGAGCTGGCCAATTCGTTCATCGCGCGTATTGTAATCACGGTGCATAATGGGCTTCCGCCTTTTCTGTCCCTATATTTACGATGGAACTCATCGATGTTTTGCGTGACCTGCCCCCGCTGGTGAAAGCTGTGGTGATGGGCATTGTGGAGGGACTCACTGAGTTTTTGCCCGTGTCGTCAACCGGCCACTTGATTTTGGTCGGCGCGCTCATTGGTTTTGACGATGCACGGGCCAAAATTTTTGATATCGCGATCCAGACCGGCGCAATGGTGGCCGTCGTGTGGCATTACCGTGCCCGCTTTGTTCGGCCATCTGCCCAGTTCGTACGGCACCTGGCCATTGCCTTTGTTCCTGCGGCGGTGCTGGGGCTCGTGTTTGGTGGCTGGATCAAGGCGGTCTTGTTTTATCCGGTTCCGGTCGCAGTCGTGTTGATTCTGGGCGGTGTTGTGATTATTTTGGTGGAGCGTTGGATTGCAGCCCACCCTCAGCACATCCGGATTCACGAAGTGGACACCATGACCGATCGTGATGCACTCAAGCTTGGCATTGCTCAGGCCTTTGCACTGATTCCCGGCACGAGCCGATCCGGTGCGACCATCATCGGCGGCATGTTGTTTGGCATGTCCCGAAAATCCGCGACCGAGTTTTCATTCTTTCTGGCGGTCCCGACCTTGGTGGCTGCCGGGGGCTACTCCCTACTGAAAGATCTTGAGCTGCTGCGCCTGGAGGATCTGCCCCTGTTTGCCGTGGGGCTGGTCGCGGCGTACGCCACTGCGCTGGTGGTGATTCGCTGGTTGATTGGCTGGGTAAGCCACCATACGTTCGTTGGGTTTGCGATTTACCGGATCGTATTTGGGTTTGTAGTGTTGTTTGCGGTGTCGCGTTTTTGAAAAATGAGGTCAGCAACAGGGTGGCCTAATCGAAGGCCTCGGCGTTCAAACTTCGTCTCAGGCCTCCACTGAGGCCTCGGCGAGAACCCGTCCGAGGTGTTGATCAGGCCGGCCTCTGCGGTGCAGACGGCAAGCATTTGGTCAGCGTACTCTGGCCAGTCGGTGGCCATGTGCAGGATGCCGCCTGATTTTAGTTTTGGAATCAGGGATGCCATAAACACTGGCTGAATCAAGCGTCGCTTGTGATGACGTTTTTTCGGCCAAGGGTCTGGAAAATAAATATGCACTGCATCCAGGCCAGCGTCGGGGACCATGGTCTTCAGCACATCGACGACATCGTATTCAATGATGCGAATATTGGAGAGTGCGAGCTGCTCGATCTTTCCGAGCAGGGCGCCGACCCCTGGTTTGTAAACCTCGACACCAAGAATATTCCAATCAGGGTAAGCCTTAGCTATGGCCGCAGTGGTCTCGCCCATGCCGAAACCAATCTCGAGAATGACGGGGCCCTCGCGCCCGAAAATCCCTTTGAAATCAAGCGTTTCAGACGGGTACTGAATTCCCCATTGTGGAAACAGACGCTCACGTGTGGTGCGTTGCGCCTGCGTGATGTGTCCGCTTCGCATGACAAAACTTCGAATGTGACGATGAAAACTGTCGTTCATAGCGGCGAAAAGTTTGGTATTGTTCGGGCTCGCAGATACGCAATGCGGGTTAAAAGAATTCTGCAGTTTCAGGGAGTATCGCCCGATTCCGAATGTTGTGCATCCGCGTAAGACCCCTTCGGTTTAAACCTTTGAGTGAGTAAGAGTCCACCATGAATAAAGCAGAACTCGTTGAAGCAATTGCCAGCGCCACCGATTCATCGAAAGCCGCTGTTGATGAGATGTTAAACGCCACAATCTCCACCATCATCAAGGCGGTGACCAAGGGCGATTCTGTACAACTGGTTGGTTTCGGAACGTTTGGATCCGGCAAGCGTGCAGCCCGCACTGGCCGTAATCCACGCACCGGTGAGACCATCAAGATTGCAGCCGCGCGCACGGTAAAGTTCACCGCTGGCAAGGCCTTCAAAGACGCGGTCAACAAGAAAAAATAAGGCTGTCGTGTGTGATGTAAAAGCCCAGGCCATCCTGGGCTTTTTTATTTCCTGTTAGGCTCGTTGGATGAACCCACCCGTTGTGATTGTTGGCGCCGGATTGGCGGGCCTGACCGTGGCCTTGCGGGTGGCCGACCATCGTCCGGTGCTCGTTCTGGCCAAGCGCAGCCGAAACGAGTCGGCAACCGCATGGGCCCAGGGGGGTATCGTGGGGGTGTTGGATTCCGCCGACAGCATTGAGGCCCATGTGCAGGACACCCTGGCCGCCGGTGCGGGAATCGTGGTGGAGTCAGCGGCGCGTCATGTGGCCAGCCAGAGTGCCCAGGCCATTCAATGGCTGATGGACCTCGGGGTGCCGTTCTCGGGTGATCCGCAAGGCCCACTCGGCCTGCACCTGACCCGAGAGGGTGGCCACTCTCATCGCCGGATTGCGCACGCGGCCGATGCTACGGGTAAGGCCATTCACGACACCTTGTTGGCGCGGTGCAAGGCACACCCCAACATCACCATTCACGAACACTGGATCGCGCTGGATCTCATTACAAACCGACACTGCAAGACCGCTGGACCCGATCGTTGTTACGGCGTGTATGTGTTGGACATTGATCGACAGCGTGTGGAATCGATTGCGGCCTCGGCCGTGGTGCTGGCCTGCGGGGGTGTCGGGAAGGTCTACCGCTACACCAGCAATCCCGATACGTCGACCGGCGATGGTATTGCCATGGCCTGGCGAGCAGGGTGCCGTGTGGCCAACATGGAATTCATTCAATTTCACCCCACCTGCCTCTACCACCCCGAAGATCGGAGTTTTCTCATTACCGAGGCACTTCGCGGTGAGGGCGCCCAGCTGAAAATTCCTGGGGCATCCGCTCAGTCGGCACGGTTCATGCCAGCCCACGACCCACGGGCAGAACTCGCACCCCGCGATATTGTTGCGCGCGCGATTGATTTTGAAATGAAACGACACGGTATTGATTACGTGCACCTTGATGCCACGCATCTCGGTGAAGCGTTTCTTAAATCCCATTTCCCCACGGTGTACGCCCGATGTCTTTCGTTAGGCATCGATATTGCTCGGCAGCCGATTCCTGTGGTGCCTGCCGCCCACTACACATGCGGTGGTGTGGTGACCGATCTGATGGGCCGTGCTGACTTAGAGGGCCTCTTTGCGGTGGGCGAGACCGGGTATACCGGCCTGCATGGGGCCAATCGGCTGGCCAGCAACTCTCTTTTGGAGTGCGTGGTGGTTGGCCGGGGCGCAGCCGAAGCGATTGTGGCGTCCGGTCCCGTGCAAGATGTCGTCTTGCCGCCATGGGATGAGAGTCAGGTTGAGAATGCCGACGAGCAGGTTGTGATTGCGCATAACTGGGATGAGCTTCGATTGCTGATGTGGAACTATGTGGGCATTGTGCGCACGACGAAACGGCTGGAGCGCGCGCTGCATCGGATTGAATTACTGCAGTCGGAAGTCCAGGAGTATTACTCTAATTTCCGTGTGACCAGTGACCTGCTGGAGCTCCGAAATCTCTTGGTGTGCGCAGAATTGATCGTGCGCTCCGCGTTGGAACGAAAAGAGAGCCGTGGCCTGCACTACAGCCGGGATTTTCCTGAGCCGTGGCCAGTCGCCCGGCCCACCATACTCTCGCCATTGCGGGCCGTGACGCGCAACGAATAGTCCACGGCCTTGATGTCTTTGGTCAGGGCGCCGATCGAGATCCGGTCCACGCCGGTCTCGGCCACTCGGCGTACGGAGTCCAGGGTGATGCCGCCTGAGGCCTCAATCAACGCCCGGCCGGCGTTGATGGCGACAGCCTGGCGCATCTCTTCCTCTAAGAAGTTATCGATCAGAATGCTGTCGGCGCCCGCTGACAAGGCCTGCTCGAGTTCGTCGAGTGTTTCCACTTCGATTTGAATTGAGACATTCGCGTCCAGCGTCCGTGCAGCATGCAATGCAGCGCTGATGCTGCCTGCCGCAACGATGTGGTTTTCTTTGATCAAAATGCCGTCCCACAGCGCCAGCCGTTGATTGGCGCCGCCGCCCACCGTGACCGCGTATTTTTGCGCCTGCCGCAGGCCGGGAATCGTTTTGCGCGTATCCAGCACGAGGCAGCCCTTGGGGTTTGGGCTGGCATGGGCGATGGCGTTGACGTAATGACGTGTGTGGGTTGCCGTGGCGGAGAGGAGCTGTAAAAAATTCATGGCCGAGCGCTCGGCCGTGAGCAGGGCGCGTGCATTCGCCTCAATGTCACACACGATCGTGTCGGCGCGAAGCGACGCACCTTCATTGGCATGCCATGTGATCCGTGCGGTCGGGTCCAGTGCGTGCACGCAGCCCGCGAACCAGTCGCGCCCGCAGAGCACTGCAGACTCGCGGACGCGAAGCTGTGCTTGAGCCTGAACATGCTCTGGGATTAGGCGGGCGGTCCAGTCTCCTGTGCCGACGTCTTCACGTAAGGCATCGCGAATATTGCGTTCGCGGGCGGTAGACAGTGATTCGTTGCAGTCGAACATAGACGAGGTCCGGAGCCTTAGGCTGCACCGATTCTCGGCACCAGGCCAGATGGTCCCTTGGCATGGGTTGCCGTGAAGTTCAGCATGCGTTCGATGCAGAGCTTTGCCTTCTGGCCAATCGCTGAATCGAGCGCGATTTCGCCCGCGCCGGTTTCCAAAGCGCGCAGCACACCGCGTAGACCATTCATAGCCATCCAGGGGCAATGGGCGCAGCTCTTGCAGGTTGCGCTGTCACCGGCCGTGGGTGCCTCAAGGATGGTTTTGTTCTTTGCGAGCTGCTTCATACGGTGGAAAAGCCCCTTGTCGGTGGCCACGATGTACGTGTTGGCGCTGCCGTGCACCACCGCCTGCAGCAGTTTGGTCGTTGATCCGACCACGTCGGCCAACGCCACCACGCCGGCAGGTGATTCCGGATGCACCAGCACCATCGCCTCGGGCATCTGTCGCTTCATCATGCGCAGTTCTTCGGTTTTAAATTCGTTGTGCACGATGCAATCACCCTGCCACAGCAGCATGTCGGCTTGGGTTTGCGCTTGGATGTAGTGGCCAAGATGGCGATCGGGGGCCCAGAGTATTTTTTTCCCTTGGGCATGCAAGTGGCCTACGATCTCCAATGCACAGGAACTGGTCACCATCCAGTCGGCACGGGCTTTTACGGCCGCACTGGTGTTGGCGTAGACCACTACCGTGCGGTCTGGATGGGCATCGCAGAAGGTGTTGAACGCATCGGGTGGGCAGCCCAGGTCGAGCGAGCAGGTGGCTCCAAGGTCGGGCATGAGCACGGTCTTCTCGGGGCTAAGAATCTTGGCAGTCTCGCCCATGAAGCGCACGCCCGCCACGACCAACGTCGAGGCGGTATGGTCTCGGCCAAATCGAGCCATCTCGAGCGAATCGGCCACGATGCCGCCGGTTTCCAAGGCGAGATCTTGTATGTCTGCATCGACATAGTAGTGGGCGACCAACACTGCGTTTCGCTGAATCAAGTGCTCGCGGATTTGTTGCTGCAGAGCAAATTTTTCTTCGGCAGGAATCGGCGGCTCGACGTTGGCCCATGCCTGCGCGATACATGTCGCGCCTTTGGCATCTTGGACAATCACATCGAAGTCTTGTTTCATGAGGTTTAGTGCTGCTGGTCGCGACTCTGAACTGGAGCGGGTGAAGGGGATCGAACCCTCGTCTAAAGCTTGGGAAGCTTTCGTTCTGCCATTGAACTACACCCGCGAATTTGGTTTGTGAATTTAAATCATTCGTTTCGTGAATTGCACCTTTTGTGTGGTGCAGACCTACTTAGACTTCCTTAAGCTTTTATCTTCATTTGTCATTATTTTCATCTGGTATAAAGAGGATCCATCCCCTACTTTGAAAACGAATATGCCTCCAATGAACGCATGGCTTAATCTCCGGCAACTGCTCGACGCCGTGAGCGCTGACACCGATTTCAAGGCAATTGACGAGCGAAGCCAGCGGCTGCTGGAGTGGATTGTCGCCCATTATTCACCCGACCGCCCAATGTTCGTTCAGACCATCGTGATGAAGTCCGAAGTCGCCTCCCCGGCGACCATCCATAAGGGCCTGGCCATTCTCGAGCGCGAGGGCATGATTGCGGTCAAAGTGGACCCTGAAGATACCCGTCGCCGCATCGTGAGCCCCACCGATCGCGCCAAAAAACTCATGGCAAAACTCTCCCAGCGTGTGAAAGCCTGGGCTGATGGCCTCGAAACCTAAATCCATTCTCGAAGACTGGCTGCCCGACCGCCCGCTTCCGTGGCTGGCGGGCTTTGCCCTGCTCTACGTCGTTGTATTTCTTGTCCAAGACCGTATTTCCGGTCTGGTCGACGTTCTGCCCGGCAGGATTGCGGTGGTCTTTCTCCCGGCATTTGTTCGGGTGGTGGCTGTGGTGGTTGCGGGGCTCGCCGGAGCCGCGGGCATCGCGCTGGGAAGCGTTGTGATCAATGCCGTGTTGTATCAGCAGCCTTGGGAGATCGCTGGGGCCGTAGCGATCGCCTCGGGATTGGGAGTATTTCTGTCGTATTGGACTTTACGCATGGCATTTGGCGAGAAATTGGCATTGACATTGCCCATGCTGATGGTTCTTGCCGTGCTGTACAGCGCGTTTAACGCCATGATTCACGGATTGGCATGGGAACTCTTAGGGTTCGACCAGCAGGCCACGATGGCGGATCTTGCATTGATGATGGTGGGTGATCTGGCCGGCGTGGTGCTCGTGTTCGGGCTTTTAAGCCTTTTTCTTCGACGTCTGCCGTTGTTCGCGAAACCAGTGAATAAGTGATGCGCTGGTAGCGTCTAACGGGGGTGTGCGCTCTAATCCTGTGGTTTGCGCCTTGCCTTCAATGGCCTCGAGCGCTGATCGGGCGATCGATTTCCCAAGCTCCACACCCCACTGATCAAACGGGTTGATGTTTTGAATGGCTGCCAGTGCAATGACACGGTATTCCCAGAGTGCAATCAAGGCGCCAAGTGCTTTTGGATCAAGCCGATCCAACAAGACCATCGTGATGGGGTGTCCCCCCCAGCAGGTTTTTACGTTGTCTTCGTGAATGTGCCCGCCTGATAAGGCTTGTGCTTGTGCGATCAGATTGGCCCAGAGTGCGTCATGGCTTGCATGTACGCTGTGGCTGGGGTGAACGTTTGCGATCAATTCGATCGCCACGCCCTGGGCGCCCTGATGCAACAGCTGAAAGAACGCGTGCTGTGCGTTGGTGCCTACATCGCCCCATAAGATTGGGCAGGCCGGTCCACTCAGGGGTCTGCCGTCACGGTCGATATGTTTGCCCAGCGACTCCATCCACAGCTGCTTTAGGTACGGCACCAGCAGGTGAAGCCTGCTGTCATACGCCGACACCATGAGTGTGGGCAGCTTACGATGGTGCAAGTTGTAGTGATCTGTCGCAGCGAGCACTGCCGGCAGACACTGTGGCAGCGGGGTAGTCGCAACATGCCGGTCCATAGCGAGACCACCTTCCATGAATTGATCGACGGAGGCATTGCCAAGCATGAGACGGGCCGTCAGCGCCACCGGACCCCACAATGAAAAACGGCCGCCAATGCTCTGGTCGAACCAGAGCACCTGTGATTCAGGAATGCCCCAGGTGCTTGCCTGTTCAGGCGCTGCCGTAACGGCGATCAGATTGCGTTCAGGTGTCGGTATGCCGCTTCTGCGCATCCAGTCGATGACATGCTGCGCATTGATCACGGTTTCTTGTGTGGTGAACGATTTGCTTGCCATCACCACCAGAGTTGCTGCAGGATCGCAGCGCAAAAGTGTTTGCTCTACTGCATGGTGGTCGAGGTTGGCCAGAAAGTGAGCCTGCAGTTTTAAGGTCGAGACTGACTGGGCAGCACCAAGTGCAGCAATCAACAATTGCGGTCCGGTGTCGGATCCGCCGATCCCAAGATGAATCACATCGCGTACCGGCTGCCCTGCCGATGTTTGCCACTGGCCATCACGTACCGCGTCGACCAGCGTGGCCATCTTCTGGTGTGTGGAGGCCATGCGGGGAATCAGATCATGGCCATCGGGCGCGAACTGCTTTGGCAATACCGGATCGGGAACTTCCGAAACGGCGAGGCGCAGTGCCCAGTGTCCGGCAGCCCGTTGTTCTGATGTGTTGACCCGCTCACCCGAAAACATAGCGGTTAGGGCGTGTGTGATGCGTTGCGCGACAGGGTGATCCGATGTCAGCAGGGCCAGCATTTGCTTATGCTCTTGCGGGCTGAGCGACTGCCGCGCACGGTTCAGCGTGATCTGCGGGCCGCAGAGCCAAGGATCAAAATCGGACATGCTTGGATTGTACGGTGTAGGTGATGTCCCAATGCTGGCCGCATTTTATGCATCGGCAGTGCAGTTGCCGATGGGTTGGCTCTGTGCCGACATCGCTGGTGAGCACCTGCAGTCGCCCATAACGTTGACAGTTTGGACACACGGCCTGGCGCCCCATTTCTTCAGCCCGCATCAAAATATGAATGAACATCAGCCAGCACCAACCGGTGAAGCAGAGCGAGAAAAACGTTAAAAATAGTTTGAATACGGTTTCCAGTGCATGGGAGCTTTCAAAGACGCCCTCCATGATGGCGAGTCCGCAGACCAGCATGACCACCCCCAGGCCTAGATAGCCGAAGCTGCGGGCGAGTTCATAGCTGTGCCATTCGCGAAAACCGGCGGCATTGATCTTTTGGATCAGGCCTCGGGAAGGTAAGCGGTCCATGACCGCTGAATCTACTTGATCTGATTCAGGATCACCAGGGCGCGCGGAGGTGTATCCGTGGTGATGAAGGGTGCGATGTTGACGGGCTTGCCTTGCACTTTTAGTGTGGCCTTGTCGGGCTGGCCGAACACAATCGCTGCGGTCGTGCCCGATGGGAAATCAATGGCCTCACCTGGCTCGATTTTCAGGTTTACCTTTTCGCCATTGGATTTAACGATCTGAACCCACGTCGAGGCCTGTGATTCCAGTTTGCTGTCATTTTTTGCGGTCGGCCCTGCTGAGGTCGACGATGCTTTTGAATTGGCCGCTACCGGCGCTGGTGTTGGGGCGGCTGAAGGCGGATTGGCCGCTGCCTTCGTGTTCGGTGCCGTCGCGGTGGGTGCTGTGGTGGGTGCTGCAGTCGATGCGTTGGCCGCTTTCGGTGGCGCAGGCGTTGCGACTGACGCAGCGCTGGAAGGGCTGCCGGTCGGCGTGTTGGGTGCTGCGGCTGGGGCGCTGGCCGCCGGTCCCGGCGTCGCTGGCCCATCCGCCGTCGTTGTCTTCGTGGCCTCGGCCGCGGCTAACGACTCTTGCGCGGGCGGTGTGGGTGTGGGCTTCTCGAGACTGATTTTCAGAATGCCCAGCGCGATGAGTCCGGCCGTGCCAAATGCAACCCACCCCCAGGGCAGCCCCCGTCGGGGCTCATCTGCAGCGTGCTCGATGTGAACTGGAGGAGTTGCCGAGTCAGGCTCCGGATCTGGCGGTGCAGTAGAGCCTTGAGATTTCAGTGGGGGGGCGCCTGGTTCTTGGGCGGGTGTTGATTCCTCATGCCCGCCATCCACAGATTCCGTGTGTGCTGCATCCTCAGGGGCAGACGCTGTGGCGACCGCCGCTTTGGCCTCTGCGGTGTCGGGCGAAGGCTCGGGCTCCATTGGGGGCAGCGTAATGCCAAGAAAATCGGCGTAGCGCTGTACGGCCTGCAGAAAGTAGCCGGGGCTATAAAACGGCTGCAAATCCCCAGACTCAATGGCCCGTAGCTGTGAGGGGGACAGGGCGATTCGAAACGCAACCTCGGCAAGATTTTCACCTTGCTGTTCGCGGGCTGCCCTCAGAGCGCTGGCAATGGACCGAATCTGCTGCTCGCTTAGCTGTGGTGGTGCCATCTGCTCCGGATCCTGTCTGTGCGGGGTGCGCGAAAAACGCAGAACATTACAGGAACAGCGTCTACCCCCGTAACGCCCGAAAGTACGTTAATTCTCACACATAAACCTGTGAAAATCATGACATGACGCTTAAATCAGGGACTGTCCTAATCCTCGATGACGACGCTTGTGTGCGCCGCGCGTATGCCCGGACCCTGGCCGGGGAGGGGTACTCCACCCTTGAATTCCCGGACTTCGCAAGCCTTCAGCAGTCGCTTTCGGCTGGATTTTTCGATGCCAAGCGTGTCTGCCTGCTTCTGGACATGCGCATGGAGACCAATGGCCTCGTGGTTCAGCGTTGGTTAACGGAGTGTCACTCAGAGCTGCCTGTTATTTTTGTGTCGGGTGAGAGCGAGGTGGCCGAAGCGATTTCGGCCTTGAAGGCCGGTGCGGTCGAGTTCTTGTTAAAGCCGGTGGAGTCCGAGCAGCTGATTGCTGCCGTGGCCGCGGCTCTGTCGCCTCGGGAGGTGAACGTTCAGCAGCCTGTGATGCCGGCTGGTTTTGAGCGACTCTCGGCCCGTGAGGCCCAGGTGCTCGAGCTCGTGGTGCAGGGTATGCGAAGCCAGGCGATTGCCGATAACCTTGGCATCACGTTACGCACCGTGAAGATGCATCGGGGCAATATTATGGCCAAGGTCGGCGTAAAGAATGTGGCCCAGTTGGTCAGCTTTTATCAGCAGCAGCGTTTTCAGACGCCTGGCCCAAGCCGACGAGCGTCGGCTTGGTGAGGCTACAGCAACGGTTTACTTCCAGCCAGATTTGTCGATGATGCGTGCCGCGATGGGCTGAAGGTCGGCGATCTTGCCTATGGATAGCTTGTCTGCTTTAAATTTTCCGAGGCGTGTCAATTCAGGGTTTGAGATCGTGACTCGCTCTGATGCGGGCCATTCGTTATTGGCGTTGGCGAGATGGGTCTGCGCTTCATGCGATGCTAGGAACTCCAAGAAACGCCTTGCATTGTCGATATTCGGAGCGTAGCGCGCCACACCTGCACCGCTTACGTTCACATGGGTGCCGGTTGTTTTCTGATTTGGCCAGACCACGGTTAACTTAGCGGTGGCATTGCGCTCATCGGCATTTTTCGATTGCAACAGTCGCACCAAATAGTAGGAATTAGTGACCGCGACTGCACACTCGCCAGACATGACGCCTTTGATCTGGTCGGTATCGCCGCCTCGTGGTGTGCGGGCAAGATTCGCCACCACACCATTGGCCCATGCCTGTGCTTTTGCCTCGCCTTGGTGTGCTGCAATCGATGCAACGAGCGAGAGCATGTAGGGGTGTGCTCCCGACCGCGTGCACACTTTTCCTTTGAGCTCTGGCCGGGCGAGATCATCATAAGTCTGCACTAGGTTCGGATTGATTTTGGTGGCATCGATCACGAGAATGCGTGCCCGCGTGGTGAATCCAAACCAGAGGTCAGAGGCGCGCATGTGGCCCGGAAGCGCACTTTCCAGTAATGTTGATTTCACCGGTTGAAAGAGCCCCTCGTTTTGCGCCTTGTGCAAACGTGCAGCGTCTACGAGAAAAATAATGTCGGCGGGTGAGGCTTTGCCTTCGCTTTTGAGGCGTTCGAGAATGGCTTCATCTTGTGCCTGAATCTGGTTGACCTTGATGCCGGTCTGTTGGGTGAACGCTGCATACAGTTCGTTGTCGCTTTGGTAATGGCGGGCCGAATACAGATTGAGTTCTCTGCTTTGCGCGTGAGCGGGCTGTGGCGCGCTCATCCATGCGACGGGCGCTGCGATACAGGTCAGCAGGCCCGCGCCGATCAGTCGGCGCAGGTGCAGTGCTGCGGGGCGTGGGATGGTCGATGACGTGGTCACAAGGGGCTCCTTAAAAGTCCCCTGGCCCTGTGCTGGCCGGACCGGCTAAGCACGAGGGCGATCAGGGTAATTAAATATTAATGCAAATCATTCTCGTTTGCAAGTGACCCATAGGGACCATTTCTGTCTAACGCAAAGACTCCTTTGGGGATCAATCACTTATCCAGTCTCGCGGCATTCGATGGGGTGTTTGCAACACTGTCCAGAACAGATTGTCAATTTATTTTGACAACCTATGGTGTAAGCGTAGAATTACACCTATCAGTGGTGTGGGGATTTGACGTTGTCGCGTCGGTTCCCGCAACGCCGACACCCTCGTGCGGGTTCAGCACGAAAGTGAGGTCTTTCAAAGGAGAAACGCTATGGCAGACCCAAACAAAGTATGGCCGACAGGTCTTACTGAAGCTGAATCAGAAGAGATCCACCGCAATCTGATTCAAGGCACGCAGATTTTCGGGATGATCGCTGTTCTCGCACATTTGCTGGCTTATATCTATTCACCTTGGCTGAAATAAGGAGTCGATCATGATCTACGGAAAACTATGGTGCGTGGTCAAGCCCTCGGTGGGCGTTCCCTTGTTTCTCTCTGCAGTGGCCGTTGGTTCGTTTGCCGTGCATCTGGCACTGGTCACCAACACCACCTGGGTGAAAGATTTTCTGCAGGGTGGCGGTGCGCAAGCGCCGGCAGCCCAGCAACAGGCCGTCAAGAAGTAAGGCGGTTTTGCTGTAACCAAAGGGCTTTGGCGCAGGCTGCGTCCAAGGCCCTTTTTATTTGTCTGCAATCATAGCGCTGTGAAATCAACTGGCCGCACGTTTATTCAGTCTCTCGGAGTGCGTTTTCTGCCATTTGCAGAGGCGGCATCCGATGTGCTGCCGTTGTCGCGACTGCTCCGGCTGTCGCTGTTTCAAGTCTCCGTTGGTATGGCCTTGGTGCTGCTGGTCGGCACACTCAATCGCGTCATGATTGTCGAGTTGCATGTGCCTGCGTCGTTGGTGGCGGTCATGGTGTCGTTGCCATTGTTGTTTGCGCCGTTTCGGGCCTTGATCGGATTTAAATCAGATGTGCATCGCTGCGAATTGGGCTGGCGCCGCGTGCCTTATCTTTGGCGCGGCACTATGCTGCAATTCGGCGGATTTGCGATCATGCCGTTTGCATTGCTGGTGCTGGCCGGTGCGGGCCAGTCGGCGCAGGCGCCGGCCTGGGTGGGCCAGCTGGGTGCGGGGTTAGCCTTCCTCATGGTCGGGGCAGGACTGCACATCACACAAACCGTTGGGCTTGCCTTGGCCACTGATCTGGCACGGCCCGAGGATCGTCCGAACGTCGTGGGCCTGATGTACGTGATGCTGCTGGTGGGCATGATGGGCAGCGCCTTGATTCTCGGCGTGCTGCTGGAAGACTACAGTCCTGGCCGGCTGATTCAGGTGATTCAAGGCGTGGCGATCACCACGGTAGTGCTCAATGTGATTGCATTGTGGAAGCAAGAGGGCCGCGACCGAAGCCGAAAAACAAACCCTGTTCCGGATCCCACCTTTCGCGAATCGTGGGCCCATTTTTCCCGTGGGCCGGGCGCACTACGCCGACTGGTTGTCTTGGGTCTGGGTACCATGGCGTTCACCATGGAAGACGTCTTGTTGGAGCCGTACGGTGGTGAAATTCTCGACCTCTCCGTGGCCGACACTACTCTGCTTACCGCCACGCTGGCTTTCGGAAGCTTGATTGGTTTTGCCGTGGCGTCTCGCGTGCTTAGCCGTGGGGCTGATCCGTTTCAAATGGCGCGCCTGGGCGCACTGGTGGGCCTGCCCGCGTTTGCCGCGGTGATCCTGGCGGCGCCACTTCAGTGGCCACCGCTCTTCGTGTTGGGTACGTTTTTAATCGGCCTTGGGGCCGGCCTCTTTGGGCATGGAACCCTTACAGCCACCATGCAGACAGCGCCGAAAGATCAGGCTGGTTTGGCGCTGGGCGCTTGGGGGGCTGTCCAGGCCACCGCTGCTGGAGTGGCCATGGCCCTAGGCGGGGTCCTGCGCGATCTGATCAACATGGCAAGCGGAACGGGGCTCTATGGCGCATCGCCCCAGGCGACGGGGTATATTTCGGTGTATGGCATTGAGTTGGCGCTGTTGGTTGTGACCATTATTGCCATGGCACCACTTATAAGAAAAACGTCTCAGGGGGCGTAACGTTTTGCCGGTCCAGCGGGCCGGCTCTTTGAAAAGGAAGTGAAATGGAACCTTGGCAAGTCATTCTTGTTGTGTGGGCAGCTGTCGCAATTATTCTGGTGGCAAACCACTTTAACCGTGGTGGTAAGTAAGACAATAGAGATCTTGATTTAGTGCAAAGAATTCTCTGCGGTCTTTCGATAGAGTGACCTTGTCCGCCGGTCCCAATTGTTGGCTCGCTCCCCCGAGCTGGTAATTTAGGCGGAAAAAAGCCCCGACTTGTCGGGGCTTTTGTTTTTCGTGTCGTTACGGGGCGAGACCGCCGCTGATCCAGGCCTGAATCAGTTTTAAGTTGGCGGCCCGCTCACTGTCGGTCTCGCCAAGGCGGCGATACATGTTTCCGGGTTTCTTGTCGGGCAGGCGGCTGCCATCGTCGATACGCTGCATCAACACGCCGGCTTCACTGCCGGTGACAAATGTTTTGATTTCGGCAAGAGTATTCATTTTGGGCCCAAGCTTTTCTTTTTTGTATTTCTCTTTTGCTTGCTGGTACTCCGATAAGGTGGGTGCATCAAGGCCGTGGCACTCGGCGCAGTTGTTACGAAAGATGGGCGCAATCGTTTTTTGAAACGATACGGTCTCGCCATGGCCAGGGGTGGCTCCCATGCCCATCAACAATGCGTAAGCCAGCCTCACGCTCGGCGCAACGAACCAGGGCTGACGCTGCGGAAGGGGGCTCGATGGGGGGCGGATCATGGCGTGGGGCTATACCGGGTAGCTGGATCAATCCGAATTGAATCGAAAAAGTCAGGTTTGGGGCTTGATGCAAGTCATAGTCCGCGGTCAAGCGGCCCTCGTCGGGGTATGGGCATTGGGCTGGTTGGCGCAGACCGGGCGGCAACTGGCAGGGTACAAGTCATATATATGACCTAGTTGACATCGGGGGTCTTGTCCGGATACGATCGCGCCGTTGTTCTTAAAAGGAGATCACATGATTCACGTTGTATTGCATGACGCAAAAGACACCGTTGCGGTGGCGGTTGTGGAGGGCATCAAGCCTGGCGTGGAACTGAACGCCTGGATCATGGATGAAGACAAGACCATCACGGTCAAGGCCATCCAGGAGATTCCCATTGGGCACAAGGTTGCGCTGAAAGACATGTCGGTGGGCGATACGGTGTTTAAGTACGGTATCGATATCGGCAAGGTGGTTGCGCCGATCAAAGCCGGCGAACACGCCCACGTACACAACATCAAGACCAAACGTTGGTAAGCCAACCCACTGCGAAGGAACAAACATGTCTGTTGTAGATAAAAACACCACTTTCTGGGGTTATCGCCGCGATAACAAGCGCGTTGGCGTGCGTAATCACGTCATTATTCTTCCGCTCGACGATCTCTCCAATGCCGCCGCAGAGGCCGTTGCGACCGCGATCAAAGGCACGATGGCGATTCCTCACCCCTACGGACGTCTGCAGTTCGGTCCGGACCTTGATCTCCATTTCCAGACCCTGATTGGAACTGGCTGTAACCCCAACGTTGCCGCAGTGGTGGTGATCGGTATTGAAGATGGGTGGACCAAGCGCGTGGTCGATGGCATCGCCAAGACCGGCAAGCCTGTGGTCGGCTTCGGTATTGAGGGCCACGGTGATCACAACACCATCATGCGGGCCTCGAAAGCCGCTAAGGAATTTGTGCAGTACGCCACGTCATTGCACCGTGTCGAGTGCCCCATCGAAGAGCTCTGGGTATCCACCAAATGCGGCGAGTCGGACACGACATCGGGCTGCGGTGCGAACCCCACGGTCGGTAATGCATTCGACAAGCTGCATCCTCTTGGCACCACCTTGGTGTTCGGCGAGACCTCCGAGCTGACCGGTGGTGAGTCCATCGTTGCGGCACGTTGCGCAAACGACAAGGTCCGTGAACGCTTCATGTTCATGTTCAATCGTTACCAAGACATGATCAACCGCTGGAAGACCACAGATCTTTCCGAATCCCAGCCTACCAAGGGCAATATCGCAGGTGGCCTGACCACGATTGAAGAAAAGGCGCTGGGTAACATTCAGAAAATCGGTAAGAAGTGCACCGTGGATGGTGTGCTGGATAAGGCAGAAATGCCCACGCACTCCGGCCTGTTCTTCATGGATTCATCCTCTGCCGCGGCTGAGATGGTGACCCTGTGTGCAGCCTCTGGCTTTGTGGTGCATTTCTTCCCCACGGGACAGGGTAACGTGATCGGGAACCCCATACTCCCCGTGATCAAGCTTTGCGCCAACCCGCGCACGGTTCGTCTGATGTCCGAGCATATCGATGTGGATTGCTCAGGGCTATTGCAGCGCGAAATGACGCTGGATCAGACCGGCGACAAGCTCCTCGAGTGCATGTTGGCGACAGCCAACGGCCGCTGGACGGCCGCCGAGGCGTTGGGTCACCGTGAGTTTGTGCTCACCCGTATCCACGAGTCAGCGTAATTTTGGTGCCGTGTGTTAAAAAAGGGTCAGCGTGCTGACCCTTTTTTTTACCTCGTGTTTTGTGTTCCTAGGCTACCTGGTTTACGGACTGACGGGCTTTGGCGCATCCATTGTGGCCCTGCCGTTGATCGCCCAAGTCATCCCATTAAAGCTGGCGGTTGTACTGATGGTGGTGATGGACCTGATCGCGGGTTTTTTGTTTGGCCTTAAAAATCGCCGTGATGTGAGCTTTGCAGAGGTCCGGCAGTTGTTGCTTTGGGCCGTACTGGGCATGGTCCTTGGTGTCACACTTCTGGTGAAGGCCCCAGAGTCCTTGCTTCTGGTGATTCTTGGCGCGTTTGCGGTGTTTCAAAGTGGCCGCAATTTGTTGTCTCGACCGGTCGATTTCACTCCGATTGGATCGGGTTGGCGTCTGATCTACGGCACGGTAGGGGGTGTATTTTCTGCGCTCTACGGCACCGGCGGGCCCATCTATGTCATTTATATCGCCCGCCGTGTGGCGTCCGAAACGGTCCGTCGCGCCACGGTGGCATTTCTTATTTTCATCCTAGGCTTTGGCCGGCTGGGACTTTTTGTGGTGGCTGGCCTTCTTTTTGACCCCCAGCTCTTGCCTTATCTGGCAGTCTGCCTTCCGGCGTGTCTTTTGGCCGTCTACACCGGCAGCTGGCTTCGAAAGCGGCTGCACGTGCGCCACCTGAATCAGCTGGTGTGGATGATTGTGGGCATCGCGGGCCTGTCATTGCTGATCCGACATCTGCCTGTGCTTGTCCAACAATAACTGCTATGCAGGCTGAGGCTCGTTAAGGATCGTCTCGCCAGGCTTCACGCGTGTAAAGGCCACCGGCGTCCAGCTGAGTTCAAGCTTTCCGTTTGACTGTGCCCGGATCGTCGTGAATGCAGACTGTTCGAGATGCCGCGTCTCGGGAAAGTCTTCCCTGAAATGGGCGCCTCGGGAGTCCTCGCGTGCCAGTGCGGCGACGGTCACCGCATGGCTCACATCAATCAGATTGCGAAGGTTTAACCAATCGTGCCATGTCAGGTTGTAGGCGCGATTCGCTTCGGCCAAGCCGGTCTGCTGCAATTGCGCAGACAGTGAGGAGAGCTCGTGTTGGGCAGACGCCAGGTCTGCCTGCTGGCGAAGAATGCCGACTTTGTCCCACATGGTCGTGTAGAGGCTTTCGCGGATCTGTTCCAAGCCACGGCCATTCTTGCTAAATGGCAGGTCGTGTTCGGAGACGCTGCGTGCAATCGCATCGTGATCGGCCGGTGCGAACTCCTGTTGGCCAGCAATCCACCGGGCCATGGTTTCGCCTGCGATGCCGCCAAACACGGTGGAATTTGCGACACCATTTCCGCCAAGCCGATTGGCACCGTGCACGCCGCCCGTGTCTTCACCGGCGGCAAACAAGCCGGGAAGTTCAGTCGAGCAGTCTGGTTGAAACACTACGCCGCCCATCATGTAGTGGGCAGTTGGAACCACCTCAACCAGACCGCCGGCAAGGTCGAAACCACAGTCTGCGCAGCGCTCGACCATGCCCTTGAATGCTTTGCGGACCTTGTCGGGGCCCAGGTGCGACATTTGAATGTATACGCCCCCGTTGGGCGAGGAGCGCTTCGCACGCATCTCGGAATAGATGGATCGCGAGACAATGTCACGCGTTGCGCGCTCTCCGCGCGGATCGTAGTTGTGCATGAAGCGCTCATGATGTCCGTTGAGCAGGTAGCCTCCAGCACCGCGCAGACCCTCTTCAATCACGGTGCCGGTCATGCGTGTGCCGGCTCCGGCCAGTAGGCCCGTAGGGTGAAATTGCACCATCTCCATGTCGCGAAGTGGTAGCCCTGCACGCAATGCCATCGCCAGGCCATCACAGCTCTTGTCGCCTGATGGCGTGTGATATTTGTACATGGTGGGACCGCCGCCGGTCGCCAGCAAGACGGCCTTGGCCCGGACAAATACATACTCGCCATCGCGCATGTTGATCATCAGCACGCCAGCCAGTTGCTGCCCATCGTTGGAGCGAATGAGTTCGACAGCGCGGTGTTCCTCAAGCCTTGCAATGCCACGCGCCCAGACCTGTTCCGCAAGCCGGTTAATGATTTCGATGCCGGTCAGATCGCCTTTGTGAACGGTGCGATCAAAGGTCTGCCCAGCAAATGCTTTCTGGTGAATCGTGCCGTCGGGATTGCGGTCAAAAAAGCATCCCAGTTCGTTTTCGAGTTCGTGAATTCGTTCAACTGCCTTGGTGACCAATGTCCAGGCCAGCTCTTGATCGGCAAGCCACTTGCTGCCCTCGATGGTGTCCATAAAGTGGCGCTCCACCGAGTCGCCCTCGGCCAGGGCCACGTTGTAGCCACCCTGGACCATTCGTGTGCAGCCGCATTTGCCGAGCAGCCCTTTGACCGCAATGGTGATGGAGGCATTGGGCGCATGTTGATGTGCATGCAGTGCGGCAAATAAGCCAGCGCCGCCCGAGCCCAGAATCAAGATGTCGGTACTGATCGTTTTCATACGGAGATGCCCAGCTGAGAGAGAACCTTGTCGCGTTGTGCTGCACTGTGCGCGCGCACGGCATCGTAGAGGCTGCCGCCATGGCTGTCCATGCCGACCAGAAGCGGTCCAAAGTTTCGAATCTTGAAACGCCAGAGCGACTCTGGATTCAAATCATCAAGATCGACATCTTCGATTTGCTCGATCCAGGTGGTCTCCAGCGCTGCTGTGCCACCAATGATGGCCAGATAGGCCCCACCGAGTTCTTTGAATGCAGCCTGAGAGCCTTCGCGCATCCCACCTTTGCCCACGATGAATCGCACACCGTATTCCGACATGAGTGGGCGTGTGAAGCGTTCCATACGGTCCGATGTGGTGGTTCCGATGCAGACAGGGGCGTAGCCGGCCGGATACTCCGGGCTGGCCGGCACTTTTTTAACGTTTGGCGCGGTGTGAATCACAGCGTGTCCACGAAGATCAAACTTTGTTTTTCGGCCCCGATCGAACATGTGAATCTGGGTGGCATCCCGAATGCCAAACAGGGTCTGCTGCAATGTGACCGTATCGTTGACACGGAGCTGTCGGACCTGATCTTCGGTCACGGGCATAGTAAGGTCGTAGTGGGCCATGGACGTCTCTCTGGAATTAGTAGCCGTACTGGGTGCCGGAGGCTGTAATTTCAGCCGTTGCACGGCGTGCAGAATGGCATTGCATATTGACGGCGACAGGATTCATGGTGATGTGTGTCGCAGCCATCTCAACGTGCACTGCGAATGCTGTGCCATCGCCGCCAAGACCCTGCGGCCCGATGCCCAGTTGATTCACGGCCTGCGAAAGCTCCTCTTCGAGCCTCTGGCCCTCGGGGTCTGAGCAGTGTGTGCCCAACGCCCGTGTGGCTGCTTTTTTGGCCAGTGCCACGCATAAGTCCGAGGTGCCGCCCACGCCGACACCCACAATCGTGGGCGGGCAGGTCTTGCCGCCAGAGGCCAACACGGAATCAACCACAAAGGTTTTCACGGCCGCCAAGCCTTCGGCAGGGATGGCCATACGCAGGTAGGAGTTGTTTTCCGAGCCACTGCCTTTGGGCACCATCTCCAGCTTGACCATTCCGGGTGTATCGATGAAATCGATGTGGATCACTGGAACATTAAGCCCGCATGAGGTGTGCTCATTTTTCCGCGTGATCGGGTGGACTACCGATGAACGCAGTGGGTATTCACGTGTGGCCCGCTCGCAGCCTTTTCGAATCGCTGCTTTAAGCTGCATGCCGTCGCACTGCACGTCCCGCCCGATCCACATGTTGTAGATAGGAATACCGGTGTCTTGGCACAGCAAGTTATCCGTCTCTTCGGCCACCGATATGTTTTTGATCATGGTGGCCAGGATGCCCTTCGCTGTCGTGTTGGTTTCCTTTGTCGAGAGCGATTGAAAACCGGTTTTGATATCCGGTGGAAGGTCCTTAAGGGCCCGGATGTAGAGTTCTTTGGCCGCCTCTTCAACGGCACGTGGGTCAATTTGAAACATCAGTTCACCAAGCTGTAGAGAAATAAAAATCCCGTGGTGCCCGAGATCAGCACTGTGGCGGTGATCCAGCCCGAGCGCACGCCTCTCCACGGCCCAAATTCAATCAGAATCAATCGGATTCCGCCGACCAAGTGCAGCGTCAGCAGCACCACCAGCCCCCACTCGGCAAACTTCACCACCGGTGAATCGGTCCAGCGTAGGGCGCTCTCCAGCGCGGCCTCGCCACGAAGTGCCTGCGAAAGCACGAAAAAATGAAGGGGCAGAAAGAGCCCTAAGAGCAGCCCAGAGACGCGGTGCACGAGAAAGGCACCGTAGGCGAGTGTGCGGGAGCGGGAGCCGCGACGTGGGCTGCCGCCCAGGCTGGATGCGGTGGATACAGGCGAGGTGTTCATGCGAAGCTCACTCCCCACACAGCAGCAAAGCCCATGATCACGATGACAAAGGAGAGTGCCCGCGACAGCGTTCGGGCAGCCTGAGAGGAGAAACGGCCCCATTCTTGCGCTATTTTCGCCACTCCCAACGGCACATGGATTGCGCAGGCCAACACAAAGAGCGCGTAAAACAACGCGAACGCCACGTTACCCTGGGTACGGCCTAGAATTTCGGCCGCTGTTAAGCCACCACGCATGGCGTAGATCATGATTGCGAGATGCACCACCACAAACACGGTCAGCACCATCGCACTGATACGTTGCCAGTACCATGCGCGCGCTTGAGCGATTGCCGTCTGGTCCATGCTCAGAGCTCCCCCTTGGCGGCCATGCGGCCGATTTTTTTCTTCAGTCCTGCAATTCCAGCTGTTGGCGAGATGCCTTTTGGGCAGCGCTCGGTGCAGAGAAAGTGGCTGTGGCAGGCATGGCATCCCGCATCACCCGCAATGGCCCGCAGCCGCTCCAAGTGCTGCGTGTCACGTACATCATTGGTCAGGGTCCAGGCCCGATTGAGCGCAGCAGGTCCAAGGTAATCTGGCCGCCAGGCCACGACATCGCATGAGCTATAGCAGACACCGCAGCCGATGCACTCAATACCCGCGTCGGCCGCCCGGCGTTCAGGGGAGTCGGGCTTGACGGTTGCAAATGCATCGTGGCGGGTCGTGGATCCCGTGAATTGGCCTTTGGCTCTCGCCCACTTATCAAAGAAAGGCGCCATGTCGGTGGCGAGATCTTTGATGACAGGAAGATTGGAGAGAGGTGCGATTTCCAGCGTGTTGGAGTCATCAAGCACTTTACCCACATGGGTACGGCACGTCCATCGTGCTTGGCCATTGACCAGCATTGCACACGAGCCGCACATACCCACACGGCATGCAAAGCGGTAGCTCAGCGTTGGGTCCAGTTCACGTTGGACGTAGGTCACGATATCCAGAATGGTCTGGCTCTCGGCACGCGGCACCGGATAGGTTTTGAATTCGCCTCGCTCTGTGCCGCGCCAGATACGCACGGTGATTGTTTTAGGCTTCGATGAGTTCTCGATGGACATATTCGTAATGGGCGGTGTTGACATGTGAAAGTCGCCATTCCACGGGCTGTCGGTTGAATGTGAATGCGATACGGCGAATCTCAAGTACCGGGTCTCCGGGATTGAGCCCCAGTGGCTTGGCGGTCGCTGCCGTTGCAGCCGTGGCGCGCACCCGTTCATCAATGTGGATCACATTGACCCCGAACGCATCCAGATACAGGTTGTACAGGGTGTTGGGTCGGTTACGGACCATGTCCTCGGTGAGCCCGGGAAAACGGTGGGCAGCCAGCGTGATGTTGTCGATGATGACAGCGCGGCCCTGCATGATGGACAGGTTCTTTATTTTCAAGACCTCGCTGTTAGCTTCTATGCCTAACTTCAGGGCGGTGACCCGATCGGCTTTCCCCACGGAAAAGCCTGCGAGTGAAATCTCCGGGTAGGTCCGCGGCCCGTCGTGTGGGCTGATGTTGAAAAATTGGAAGAATTGCCGAGGCCGGTTGTGGCTGGCCACGAATGTGCCGAGTCCTTGCTGGCGCACCAAAATATGGTCACTCACCAGGCCGTCGATGGCTTTTCGCAGGGTTCCTATCGAGACACCGAACCGTTCGCAGAGCCGTTTTTCAGAGGGAATAGCCTCATCGGGCCGCCATTCCCCCCGCGAGAGCGCATCGAGAATCTGGCGTTGCACGGATTGGTACAGCGGTCCATTGCCGCGGAATGCATCGAGCCCGTTCATACCCACTGATGGTAGCGAAACCGGCTGAGAGATACAACTCATATAGTTGACTCGGCCGGTGGGGCTCGTTAGGATCCATGCTTCGCAAGTGGTTATCGCGGCCTGGGCCAGGGGGGGAAGGATGTCTGCTGTTGTCGTTACGGAGTTTATGGACCAGCCGGCCGTGGATGCGCTGTCGGCGAAGTTCTCGGTGCTTTACGACCCCACGTTGGTGGACGATTTGGCTCGTCTGAAAGTAGCCATTGCCGGTGCCGAGGCAGTGATTGTGCGCAATCGCACCCAGGTCAATCGCGATCTGTTGGCGTCGGCGCCCAAGTGCCGAGTCGTGGGTCGGCTGGGCGTGGGGCTGGACAACATCGATCTACCGGCATGTCAGGAGCGAGGCATCACGGTGATTCCCGCAACGGGGGCGAATGCCCGGGCGGTCGCCGAGTATGTGGTGGCTACTGCATTCGTATTGCTCAGGGGTGCATTTTCGTGCAGCGCTTCGGTTGCCAATGGGCAGTGGCCGCGTCTTGCGTATTCCAACGGATTAGAAATTCACGGCCGTGTGATGGGCGTGGTCGGTTTTGGGGGCATTGGGCGGCTGGTGAGCGATCTGGTGCGGCCACTGGGCATGCGCGTGATCGCATTTGATCCGGCACTCTCGGAGACTGACCCGGCCTTTTCGACCCATCAGGCTCAGCACTGCGCCCGGCTTGACGATGTGCTGCGTCAGGCCGATGTGGTGAGTCTTCATGTGCCGCTGAACGAACAGACCCGTCATCTCATCAATGCCCAGCGCATTGCGCTGATGAAGTCGACCGCTGTATTGATCAACACGGCCCGTGGCGGTGTCGTGGATGAACAGGCGTTGGTCGAAGCGATTCGCGCGAAAGCGCTCGGCGGAGCTGCATTGGATGTGTTTGAGCGCGAGCCTTTGCCAGGCACTACGCTGCCCAACGACCTGCCGCAGCTTATTCTTACACCGCACATCGCAGGCTTGACTCAGGAAGCGAACGAGCGTGTTTCCAGCATGATTGCCGAGCGGGTCGCCAGTGCACTTCAACACGAAAAGGGGTAGACCATGAAGATGACGGTTTCCGATTGCCGTGCGCTTTGCGCACAGGCCTTTGCACGACGTGGTGTGATCAGCGCCCAGGCGGAGCCCACGGTAGAGGCATTGATTCTGGCTGAAGCTCAGGGGCTAGCCTCGCACGGCATTTCCCGGGTTCCCATGTACCTTGCCCATGTGGCGCATCAGCGTGTTGATCCTAGGGCTGTGCCGGTGATTCGTCGCGAGACAGCGTCTGCAGTGCTGGTGGATGCCGCGAATGGATTTGCGTTTCCAGCCTGTGATCTCGCCGTTTCGCATGCCATCACGAAGGCCAAAGCGACAGGCATCGCGATAGGTGCTGTGACCAACAGTCATCATTTCGGTGTTGCAGGGAATCATCTCTTGCCGATGGCACAGGCCGGCCTTGTGGGCTGGGCGATGGGCAATTCACCGGCTGCTATGCCCGCCTGGGGTGGGCGCCGAGCAATTTTTGGCACCAATCCGATGGCCGCGGTTTTCCCCCGGGCAAAGCAGGCTCCCATTCTTGTGGATTTGTCGCTCTCTGAAGTGGCGCGAGGAAAAATTATGGTGGCCGCGAAAAATGGCCAGCCCATTCCTCAGGGCTGGGCGCTGGATGCGCAGGGTCAGCCCACGACCGATGCAAAGGCTGCTCTGGCCGGCATGATGCTGCCGATGGGGGGCGTAAAGGGCGCGATGCTGGCGTTGGTTGTGGAGTTGATGGTGGTGGCGCTCACCGGCGCTCAGTTCGGGGCTGAGGCTGACTCGTTTTTTGTGGATGCCGGTAATCAACCAAGACTTGGCCAGGCATTTATCGCGATAGACCCCGCTGCACTGGCGGGATCAGCCGTGTACGAGGCGCGTGTGTCTGCATTGATCGAGACCATGCTCCAAGACCCAGAGGTACGGCTTCCCGGTGTGCGTCGCTTCGCTCTGGCCGAGCAGGCGATGAGCGATGGGCTTGAGCTGCCCGAAGCACTGGTCGAGCAGATTCGTGCCATCGGCTAGAAAGCCCACACTCATTGTTGTTCCGAGGGCCTGAACGTGACCATTGAATCGTGGGCCGGAGATGTTACTGAGCTTGCGCAAGAGGCTGCGGCACTGGCGCTCCAACGATTTCATGAAGGCGCAGGGTGGATTGAGAAAGGCCAGGGCGACTGGGCCAGCGATGCAGATCTTGAAGTTGAGCAGTTGATTCGTAAGGGTCTGGCGGCGATCGCACCCGGCACACGTGTGCACGGCGAGGAGGCTGGGATGGGGGATCCTTCCGCCTTAGGTTCATCGTCTGCGCAATCGGCATTGACGTGGCATGTGGATCCTATTGATGGCAGCGCAAATTTTGTACGCGGTATTCCGCATTTTGCGACTGTGATCTCGTTGAGCGAGCAAACGCCATCAGGTGATGTGTGCATTCATTTCGGTGTAACGGTGGATCCCTGCAGAAGTGAGTCCTTCGTTGCTGTGCGCGGCAATCGTACCCAGCTCAATGGTCGAGATATCCATGTTGCGGCTGAACGTTCAGCCATGAAAAGTCTGCTCGCAGTCGTAACACCTAAACCAGATGTCCGGTACATGGAGTCTTTTTTAAAGTGGTTTTCACAACAGATCGTGAGCGTTGGTGGTGTACGTCGCAGCGGTGCAATGGCCATTGATTTGGCGTGGCTCGCATGCGGCCGCATTGACGCATTTGCAGGATTTGAATTGGCACCCTGGGATATCTACGCTGGTGTCATACAGGTTGTCGGTGCGGGTGGATGTGCACAGCCGCATCATCGTATTAGGTCATTCCCTAATGAAGAGCCACTTCAGCTGTGTTTAGTGGCAAATTCCGATTCGTTGTTATCAAAATTATCAGGAGACAAAGATGGCAGTTAACACAAAACGCAACATGCGACGCGCAGTGATTGCGGCGATGGCGACAACGTCAGTGGTGGCCATGATGGGTCATGCCCCTCAGGCCTATGCACAGGCCTACCCGAATAAACCGGTGAAGCTCGTTGTGCCCTTCGTGGCCGGAGGTGCGACCGACATTGTTGCGCGTCTCGTGGCGCAAAAGCTCACCACGATGTGGGGGCAGTCTGTGGTCGTTGAAAATCGTGGCGGTGCAGGCGGAAACATCGGTGCCGATGCGGTGGCCAAGTCCGCGCCCGATTGTTACACAATCCTGGTGACCTCCGGCAGCATTGTGACGGTGAATCCGCACATGTATGCCAAGATGCCCTTTGATGCGAAGAAAGATCTGGTGCCGATCACCAACATCACCAGCGGCCCCCAAGTCTTGGTGGTGAATCCATCTGTGCCTGTCAAGAATGTGAAAGAGTTGATTGCCTTGGCAAAGAGCAAGCCCGGTCAGTTGAACTTTGGTTCGGCGGGTGTGGGCAGCCAAGTCCATATGGCCGGTGAGGCATTTGTGTATGCCGCGGGTATCGATGCCCAGCACATCCCTTATAAAGGTGAGGCTGCGGCTTACACCGACGTGGCCGGCGGCCAAGTCGAGTTCATGGTGGGCAACATTGCCAGCGGCACGGGTCACATTCAGGCGGGCCGGGTTCGTGCGCTTGGCGTGACCAGCCTGAAACGTTCACCGCAACTGCCCGATGTACCGACGATTGCTGAGGCAGGCCTCCCAGGCTTTGAAAATACCGGGTGGTTTGGTTTTATGGCACCCGCAGGAACACCGAAGGCGGTGATCGACAAGATCCATGCCGATACAGTGAAGGTGCTCAAAGAGCAGGATGTGAAAGATCGTCTGAACCAGCTGGGCATGGCGCCGGTTGGCAACACGCCCGCTGAATTTTCAAAAGAAATCGCTGCGGAGTTCGAGCGTTGGGGCAAGGTGGTAGCGGCCCGCAAGCTCAGCGCCAACTAAGCAAGCACACTAAGTAACATCCAGGCGGTTTGTTCATGCACATCTAAACGTTGCGGTAGCAGGTCAGCCGTAGGCTGATCACCTGCTGCAGCAACGATCGGGAAAACCCGCCGAGCGGTGCGCACTGTTTTTTTAGTGGCCATGATGCCGCTCTTTTTGGTTGATGAATTGCTGTTTTGGTCGTTACGGCCCGGCAGCCTGTGATCATTGCGATCGGTCTGCAGCGTCTCGGGATTTCGTCACTTTTGCTTTGCTGTACAGAGTCAGGTACGACACGGCCTGCCAGAAGTAGATCGCGCCAACGATGGCAGAAATCACACACCCAATGCTCACGGCGATGATGATCAATGCGCCCGAGAGTCCGCTTTGAGCGGTGAGAATGCCTGCGGTGATGGGCAGCAGAAACAAGAATACGGTTCCCCACAGAGCGGAGAGTGCAGCCCGGTCGCGGTCATCAAGCTTCATGGTCTGCGTGTGCGGCGAACTCGGATGCTGTGCCTGGGGTCTTGTCGGCCAGTAGGGGGATTTATTCCCGATCGAAGGGCACTAAAACCACCGGGATCGTGGTCTTAAGCATGACCTTGTGGGATACCGATCCAAGAATCAACTCTTCCATCACGTTATGACCACGTGAGCCCATCACGATCAGATCCGCCTGCAATTCCTTGGCGGTTTCCAGGATCACTTTTGCGGGGTCACCATCAAGTACCCGCACGCTACGCATGTAGTTATGGACCTCGTATTCGGGGTGGGCAATGTCAAAGGTATTGATGCGGCGGCGAAACAATTCTTCCGCGGGATTATGGCTGGCCCGGATCTGCTCTAAGTGCTCCTCGCTTAAGTCATCGTGCGGCAATCCAATGCCCGGGCGAATCACGCTCACACCATGCAGTTCGGCTTCAAAGCGCTGTGCCAGTCCAACCGCATGCCGAAAGACCATGGGCGAGCGTGGGGTGAGATCGGAGGTGTACAGAATCGATTTTATGGAATAGCGCATGCCGTCTCCCGGGCGGGTTTAGTCGTATGGCGCAAGGATAACGAACTTTTCCTGTTGGGTCATGCCGAACAGGTTGGCTTTGGTCTACACTGATGTTGTCTGCGGCCCGTTTGGGTTTTATTTCCTTGAACCAATGCCTTAGCGCGAGGGCTTGAGAATTGTCCGGCAGGCGAGAGTCGATTCTTTGCAGTTGACCCCAGAGCCGGTCTGATCTCGCCCACCTGAACCTTCGGTTCAGGAATGCGGCCCGAGTGGGTCGCAGACACCCTCACCATTACAGCAGCTTGGCGATGTCCCAGATATCGTCTTCCATCATTTCCCTGACTTCCACCATGACCAGCCGGCCCGCGCGGTCAATCACAAAGAGCTGTGGAAGGCCTTTTCGCTGCTTGTAAATGTCTTGCCACGCCGCAGAGGCCATGCCGGCTTTAAAGGCATACCCTCCCTTTTTCATGTAGGTCTGCGCCGATTCTTTGGTTTTATCCAGGCTGATGGTGATGACTTCTAATCCTTTGGCTCGGTGGGTCTGGTAAAACTTGTCAAGGATCGGGTTTTGCCGCGCACAAAATGGGCACCATGATCCCCAGAATTCCAACACAATTACGCGGCCTTTGAGCGCTGCCCAATCAACCTGTGTTCCGTCGAGAAGTTCCAGAGGAGGCAGGTCTACCCGTTTGCCGATTGTCCAGATCGCTGGATTGGCCCACAGGGGACGTGCAATGCCGAGCACCATCGATCCCGCAAGAGTGAGAAGGCATCGCCGGGTGTGATCGGGGTGCGGCATAGGCGTTAGGTGGGCTTGGGCCCATAGTGTGGACGCGATGATCGTAACAAGAACGCGGCCAGCGCAGGTAGAAGAATCAGTGCGCCGAGCAGATTCACCAGAAACATGAAGCCCAGCAAGATTCCCATATCCGACTGAAACTGCAGCTCCGATCCCATCCATGTCAGTACCGAGGCCGTCATAGTGATGGCGGTGAACAGCGAGGCTGTGCCCCGGTCGCGCAGCGATTGAAACAGGGCTTCCTGAAGATCGGCTCCATGTTGCAAGGCATGACGGATACGCTCAAAAAGGTAGATGCCGTAGTCGACCCCCACCCCAACACCAAGGGCAACCACCGGGAGCGTGTTGACCTTCACACCAATATCGAGCACGGTCATGACTGCATTGCACAGTACCGTCACGATGCCCAGTGGGATGATGATGCACAAGGTAATACGGAGCGATCGAAATGCCAGAAGGCACAGCAGGGACACCGATGCAAACAAGGCCAGATTCACCCAGCGGTCGGCCGCACTGACCACCTGATTGGTAGCGGCCATAACGCTAAGGTTGCCCAGCCCGATCTTGAATACCAGCTGCTCATTGTTGTGGGTGTCTGCAAAGCGCTCGACATCGCGGACCACCGATGCGATGGTGTTGGCCTGATGGTCGTTGGTGTAGATGTAAATCGGCATAGCGGTGCAGCCTGGATTCATAAACGCATTACCCAGCCGTGTGGCCGCTCCGGCCCCTTGTGCCAGTTGCGAGGGGTGGTCAGGCAGCGCATACCACTTCACATTGTTTTCGGCATAGGCCTGCGCGACAGAGGTGGTGAATCCTGCCAGGCTGCGCACCGTAGAGACGCCCTCGTTTTGCCGAAGCTGCAGCTCGAATTCGCTCATCGCATCCATGATCTTGGGATCCACGCACGGGGATTCGCTGCCTCCGGCTTCGACGACAACCTGCATGACATCGATACCGATTGCAAATTTTTCGGTGATCACGCGTACATCTTGGTTGTAACGAGAGTTGGCACGTAGCTCAGGTACCCCCTTTCCCAGATCGCCGATCTGAAGGTCTTTGGCTATCCATAGCCCGCCCGACAGAATCGCTATGCTGAGCGCGATTACGGCAAGCGCCACGCGCTGCTGCGCAATGCAAGACATGGTGCGCCACAATCCGACGAGTTGTTGTTCATTGCGGGGCTTGAGTTGTGCGCCTGAGCGGTAAGAGAGCAGAGCGGGCAGCAGAAGTTTATTGGTCAGAATCATTAAGACCACACCTAGCGTGGCGGTAAATGCCAGCTCTCGGACAATTTCAATATCAACAAATGCAATCACGCCGAATCCGAGTCCATTGGCCAGCAGCGCCATCGTCCCCGGAACAAAAAGCCGACAAAAGCTGACCTGCGACGCATGCGCGGGGCTGCTGCCTTGAAGAATCTCAATGCGCCAGGCATTGGTCATCTGCACGGCATGCGACACGGCGATCGAAAAAATCAGAAAGGGCACCAGTATCGACATCGGATCCAAGCCGAGCCCCACCAGCGGCATCAGGCCCAAAAGCCAAATCACCGGGATCAGTGAGCACCCTAAGGCGTACAACGTAAGCATCCAGGATTGGGTGTACCAATAAAGCAAGGCTAGGGTCACCACGAAAGCGATCGCAAAAAATATCAGCACCCCCGCAGCCCCTGAGGCGATATCACCGACAGCCTTAGCAAACCCGATGATCTGAATTGCGTGTCGATCGCTTTCATGCCGCTCGCGAATCTGCTCAAGCTGGTTAGCGATGGTGCGCAAATCCAGACGTTGCCCTGTCGTCGCATCGCGGTCTTTGAGCACGGCGCTGACCATCACCGCACTGCCATCTTGGGCGACAATCCGGCCGACCCAATCGGATTTCCCTACGTTGATGCGAATCTGCTCGAGCTGCTCTGGCACGCCTTGGAAATCCGCCGAAACGATATTCCCCCCTCGAAAGCCTTCTTCGACCACTTCGTTGTAGCGAACATTGGGCGTAAAGAGCGATGTGACAGAGCTGCGCTCGACACCTTCAATGAAAAATACCTCTTCCGTGATTTTCCGAAGCAACGCGAGGGTCTCTGGCGTGTAGACATCACCTTGTGTGGGTGTAATCGACACCAAGACACGGTTTGCCCCTCCGAAGACATCTTGGTACTTGAGAAAAACCTTCATGAAGGGGTGGTCCAGCGGAATCATTTTGGTGAACGCTGCATCTGCCCGAAGCTGTGTTGCGGTGCCGGCGAGCACCACGGTGATCAGCAGAAAAAGGCCGACCAAAAGCTTTCGATAGCGAATCAGGTGGTCGGCAAGGCTGCGAACCCACCGGGGCCCAAGGTCGTGAGACGGTGGATCAAACGACTGCATCAGCGCGTTCCCGTGGCCGGCCGTTGTGTAGCTCCGGCATTGGATTCGAATGATTTGAGACCAGCTTTTCCGGCAATCCATAGTCTGCCGTCAGAGGACTCCATAAGGTCGGAGAGGCTGGCGTCCCAGCGTTTCTCAAGCCGAAAGTGTTGACCATCGTTATCACTGATGGCGGTCATGCCCTGATCACCCACCAGCATAATTCGTCCGTCTGACAGTTGCCGGCCGGACATCCATGCCATTGTGGTGGGTACCTCTATCGGCTGCCATGTACCTGGAGGGTTGGCTTGCCGGTAAATACGGCCACGCATTCCAAATACGATGCGGGTGCCTTGGGAGGTCAGGACTGCACCAAAAAAAGATCCTGCGTAAGGCGAGCTAATCTCACGCCATGTCAGGCCATCAGGCGATTCGGCCAGTGTGCCGGACTCGCCCACCATCAGCCACGATCGGCGGATGGGATCCACACAGAGTTGGTAGATATGCCATTCAAAATCGTCTCCTAGGGGTTTGATCGCAGACCAACTTTTGCCAAGGTTTGTGGACTGGGCCATACGCCCGAATGCGCCTCCGACAATCACGCGGCGTTCGGCATCAATGGCTACCGTGAGCAGTGCATCCTGGTTTGGATTAAACGTACGACGAATGGCCTCCGGAACGGCTCGCCACTGCTGCCCAGCATCCTCCGAAACAAAGATGACACCGCTGTGACCTACGGTCACCGCAAGCCCACTAGGGTGTGCGGCCAAGGCAGTAAAGTTTCGCGGCGTGGGCAGTCGTGTGACTTGCCAATGGGATTCCGGCGTAGAGCGCGCAATCAGTCCGCGTTCTCCGCAGGCCAGCAAGATGGAGCCTACACGCGCGAGGCCGAAAAATGAGGCGCGGTCAATGGCTACAGGGCCGCTGGAAGATGGCCCTTGTCCAGAAGTCTGCGCCAGTGCAAGTGGCGCTTGAGAGAAAACAAAGAGCGCCTTCCCGAGATGGGAGAGGCGCTTGAGAAAACGACGACGGGTGAGGAGGGTTAGCGGGTTCCCCGACGCCGAAGCGCGTCGGTCTGAAAGTCCGACCATGAAGATTTAATCCCGAATTCAATCGGTTTTTTGACTTCGTTGTCCAGATGGGAAATCAGCACATTGCCGTTGTTCAGGTCGTGCCAGGC
>JACCDX010706735.1_pt1 | contig 46156 bp, 29 predicted proteins | sample 7449681 | NCBI WGS metagenome assembly JACCDX01 (sample SAMN15323450, study PRJNA562643) | freshwater metagenome | isolation source: river surface water | place: USA:Blue River Watershed | collected 2017-08-18
ATCTGCTCTGCTAACGCAACCGCCATTTTCACCCCCCTTAAAAACCCCCCAACATAGTAAAAATCCAGCAAATACCTTTAAAATTAATGGTATTAATTTTAAAGGTATTTGGTATTTTTACTATATATAATTTTCTTAAATTTTTTATCGATTTTAATATACACATTTAATATTAACTTGGTTTTTTGTTAAATTTAACCGAATTAAATTCAAACCCATATTTACGCAATAATTGCATATTATATTTGGTATCTATAAATTCGTTATTATATAAATTTGGGTAAAATTTAACCCTTAATGTTTTATTGACAAATGCACAAATCCAATCAGCACACTGAATAGATTGGTGTAATTTGCTATTAACAAATAACGGTGGTATGGCAAGGTATTTTTTTGATTTTTGTTCAATAATTGCAATTGATGTATTGTTGGTATCAAATTTATCTTCAACCGAATCAATCACCATTTCAAAAAGTTTATTTTGTTTATTATAATAATTATCCAAACGCTTGATAGATTCTATCATAACATTGCGATAATTTTTAAAGGAATCCTGATTAGCTATAATTTTTTCAAAACCAATATAAAATAATTTACCTTGCAGGGAATATATTTTTTTAAAAATTCTCTCAAAAATAACAATATTATCATCATTCATTACTGATGTTCCCTTTTTTTCAAAAAAATGAATATGTTCATCAAATGGCTTTGGGCTTAATTTTGCAATTTCCTTAGCAAATATATTACTTTTAAGATTGTAAAACCAATTTGAAAATTCAAAAATATTTTTATCCGGCAATGAAAAACCACCCAACCCAAAATAAGGGCTTTCCTTAAATTTTTTAAAATCAGGATTGGGGTCAAATTTACCAATATGACCAAATTCATCTAAAAAAATTATTTCCATTTTTGTGTCAATATCCTTCTCGCTCAAATTGATTCAACTACCTGTATTGATATTTATCATTATTTACCCTTATTTAAATGTCAATATACATCATCAAAATTATTTTTACAATTTTTTCTAAACAAAAAAGCACATATTACATGGTGAATTGCCCATCAATTTTTTTTGTTATGCATATTTACAAATGGCAAAAATTGAATTATGGTTAATTTATGAATAAATATGTTAATTTGATTAAAAGCAAACAATTACGGCTTGACCCGCCCAACCAAAACCATTATGGCCGTTTTTGCGCTTGGGTTATACCGGTATTTTTTACCATAAACCCACAACCATTTTCACCCCACCATAATTTTTTAACCCCAAATTGGTATTGATGAATGCAAAATATTACTATTGAAAACATTATTTGCCGGGCCGCCAGCCCGTGGGAAAGATTTCCCGAATATGGCTTTACCCCCGCCCCCGAACAGGACGATGATATAATCAGCGCCCGCCGGGCCGATTGGTTGGCGGTGTCGGGCCTAAGCATGGAGGAATTTAAACAATATTTGCACGAATTTGGCGAAAATTATGACCGGTTTTTAACCGCCACCCAAAATATGGTTATTGATGATGCCAAAAAATTACCCCAATGGGCCCAAATATTAATTGAAATGGATAAGGAATTACAGGACAGCAAACCCAATGCTGAATTTTCAAATATTCATTATATTGTGCGTTTTTTGGTGAATAAAACCCAATTGCAATTAAATGCTTTGGCGGTCAAAAATGGTTTAACCATTCATACCGAATATGGGTGCAACCCGGGTTTGTTGGAATATGCCATACACCGCATTCGGTTTATTTTAAACAATATATTAACCACCGAGGCCCGCCTGAAAAATATACCCATTAACGATATTACCCAATGCGGTGGCAATGATTGGAACGAATGGAAGACCCGCCTTAACCAACATGCCGGCATGGCCCGCAGTTTGGCCATGGTTATGGTGAATTTTCATAATACTATTTTGGAATCGTTTGGTTATTTAATGAACGATTGGGAACAAATTTGCACCCGTTATTTTGCCGGTCAACGGCCGACCACCATTTTGAACATGGCCTGTGGGCAGGGCGACCACCACGCCAATGGCCGTTCGGTTATTATTTACAATACCAATTTGGGCAAAATAATTTCTAAACCCAAAAAATTGGATTTATCATTGGCCACCATTAATTATATGGAGGAAGTTTTTACGGCCATAATGGGGCCCGGCAATTACAAAAAGGCCGAATTATGGGTTTTGCAAAACCATAGTTATGAGAATTTTATTACCCATATTCCCACCGAATCAACCGCGGGATTTAAACGTTTTTACCAACGATTGGGCGTTTGGTTGGCCGGCCTGCAAATGACCGGTGCGTCTGACTTTTGGTTAGATAATTTGATAGCCCACGGGGAGTTTCCGGTATTTATTGATTTTGAAACCGCCATTCAACAGGGCACCGATATGAACGAACAATTATTTGATGAAAAATATCATCAATTGGGCGGGCAAGTGTCTGATTGGGTTTTGTCGGTGGGCATTACCCCATTAATATTGGGGTTAAAGGGCGTGGCAAGGGATTTATGTTGCTTAAAAGCCGTTGAAAATGGGCAGGAAAATGCCAAATTAATGGGTATAAGTATTTTTGGTGATAATATTTACCTGCCCAAATTGGCCGATGGCACCATAGCCAACCCCAGCGATTATTTAGAGGATTTTTTGGAATATTACCAAAAATCCATGCAATTTTTTATGGGCCCCGATGGCAAAAAAATCATTCACCAATATATTCAAAATATTCATGGCATGAAAAGCCGTTATATTTTAATTAATACATTTACTGGTTATGACGGCAACCATATTGCAGTGAAATATGGTTTATGTTCCGATGGTATAAGACAATATATGAATATAGAAAAATTTTGGCGCGAACGGGTGGAAATAAACCATTCTAAACCGGTAAAAATATGGCGCGATATTTTTGATGATATGATAATGCATGATATACCATTATTTTTCAGCTATACCAATAACCGCGATTTATCCACCGCCAATGGCACCAATATTGCCAATTTTGTGGGCAAAACCGCGGCCGAAATTATTACCCAACGGGTCAAAATTTTATCGCCGGCCGTGGTGGGCGAACATATAAAATTTGTGCAAACCATTGTGGCCGGTTTGGAAAACAGCCCGATACGCCCGACCGCCATAACCGGCCAGGCACAACCCCAACACCAACCGGCATTTTACCAAAAAATAATTGCCGATATATTGGTTAATAAATACGAAAATGCCCCGGCCCAATTTGTGGTTGACCCATTGCCAATGACCGAAATAGTAACCATTATGCCCCTAAGCAACAGTGCATTTAATGGCAAATTAACCATCGCCAATATTTTGCTGGATTATGGCCAAAATGCACAAAACGCATATTATACCAATATTGCCCATAAAATAATACAAGACATCAAGGCAGGCCCGATTGATACAATGAAATTATACGATAGTTATCTTTTTATGGGGGCATATTATGGTGGGGTGGCCAATGAAATGTCATTAATGCAAACATGCAAAACATATAATATTGAATATAATAATGCCCGCCTTAACGAATATTTGCAAAAAATTGCCGATTTAATTACCACATACCAAAATAAACGGATAGAATATACCGATTATACATTGGGGCAAATTGGTTTTATTGAAATTTTATGTATCCTGCAACAAATGGGGGTCAATAACCCGAATATTGACAAAATATTAACTATATTATACGAATTACACCGCCCCATAACCCAATATTTTGCCATTCGCCACCCCAATACAAAATTTGCCCAAATTTGGTTTCACCGCCACCCCAGCGTTTTATTCAAATATTATCAATATAACCGCCAATATGGGGTGGATATTTTAGAAAACACACCGGCATACAGCATAGAAACCAACAATATTTGGGCATATATTGGCGATATAATTGCCGGTTTGCGTGAAAACCCCAATAACCAATATTGGCAGGACCATGCCAACATAATATTGCAAAACGCGCATAACCACCCATTGCATGGCCAATATATGGCCGAGATGGACTTATTGCATATTCACCATTATTTGGGCAATAAGGCGCAAAAACAGGCCATTTTAAACCAATTTATGTTGCAATATGACCAATATGGCCGTTTTTTTGCGCAAAGCTATATAGCCGATGATTATAATCTCAATATCAATGATGGGCTGGGTGCTTTATATTATTTTTTCAAATAAAAACGGGAATCGGGTTTAATTGTTCCTCGGTCAGTTGTTTGGGCAATTTGCCCATGGCCACCGGCACATCATACAGGCGGCCCGGGGCAAAACGGGCCCAAAAATGGCGCAACCCCGGCACCATGGTGCGCACCACCGGCACATTAATATCGGGGCGGGTGCAATTTAAAACCAATAATTCCATGCCCTTTTGTTCTACCAAACCCTTTAAATATTGAATATCCTCGGCATCGGATGCGCGGGGTTTGTAATTATAATCCTTGGCGGTTATAATATTGCCCACCGGTTTGAAATGGCTTTGGTTTTCCAAATCGGCTGTGTTCCACCAATGCACCAATTCGGGGTCGTCAACCAATGGGGTGTCCATGGTTATACCAATTTCGCGCACTGCCGATAAATATTGGTTAAGTTCGCACACCGCCCGCAAACATGCAATAAGCGGGTTTTCATGTGCCCCCGGGGCAAATATCAAATCCTTGCGCCCGTCCGTTCGTATGGAACAGGCCATATATACCGGTATGCCAAAATCGCTGGTTAAATCCAACATCCAAATATCGCGTTTATATTTGGCATAATAGGCCCGCGCCTGATTCAAAAAATTATCGTTAAACGATTCAAAATCAACCGGCCGGGCCGGCAGGCGGTTATACCACCATTGGGCAAAGGCATCGCGTTCAATTAATTCGTAAAAACCCTGCAACATGGCATCTTCCTTGGTGGTGCCGGATGCCAAACCATTGGAATCGCCCCCGGCAAAATGGTGTTGATACGGGGGTTTAAACTGATACGAAAAATATAACATACAGGTTGGGAAATATTTATACTTTTGTTCGCTCATTGACCAAACCGGGCTCCATTGCACCGGAATATCCGGGTTAAATGGTTCAGGCACAAATAAAAATTTGTTTTTTGCCCGGTTTATTTCATCGCGGTTTTTATATTGGTTTTCCGAATATAATAAAAAACTACGCGGGTCAATATATTCGCCCGTTTTAAATTCGTTCATGGCCTTGGTTATGGCAATTTCATTACCGGTATAAACGGTGCTGTATCGTTCAATCGATTCCATAATACATGAAACACGGGCCTGTGCATCACTGCGCCCCTTGCCCGAACTTAACGAACGCAGTGAATTTTTAACCCCGGCAATATTGGCCGAATTTAGGGCCAAATTCTGCCCGGCAACATAACAATGATACCACGGGTCATTTTGTTCCACGAATGGCGATTTTATTAAATCCTTGACCACACCGCTGATGGGACTGATTAAATGTTTGTATTTTATATATGTATCCTGTGGCGAAACGGCCCGCATTCCACCCGAAGTGAAAACCCGTTCATGGTGATGTTCCAATGTAAATGGGGTATTAACCCGCAAAGATTCGTAATGGTGCGGGTCACCACATTGGTTACATTGTGGCCGCTTTTGCACATAATTTTGGCGCGATTCCAATTTTAAACCATCAAAACTGATAACATGTTCGTCCAAATAAGCGTGGTTGCCATATAATAAAAACCGAACCAATTCATTAATGGTTAAACCGCATATTACATGCACCATTTGGTGGTTATATGGTTTTTGTTGTTGAATGGATTTTTTGTTGGGGGAATTTTTTATGAACGAAAATACCTCGTTATTGGCAAATAAACGCACCGACAAACATTCAAAACAAAATTTATCGGGGCGGTTATGAAACACCGGCCCAATTAACGATTGCGTTAATTCCACACCCATCAAGCTGGTGGGTATGCCCTGACAATTTTTAATTAATTCGGGAATATTTTGTTGAAAATAATCATCGGTAATAATAAAAATAAAATCGGCCTTTTTGCTTTGGTTGGTAATTTTGAAACCCAATTGTTTTAATTGCCCGGCAAATATTTTTAGGGCAAATTGTAATTTGGGGTTGGCCAATATAATATGTATTTTTTTGGTTAAAATATTCTGTTCGGCAAATAATGGGGTGGTGCCCATTGCCCCCCAATAACCAGCATGGCCGTTTTTATGTTCGCCACTGACCACCAAACCCAATGACCGCAATTTCACCATGGCCGTTTTAACCGCAACGGCCGTATGTTGCGGTAATTTTTTAACAATATCATCAACCGAACGCCGGCCATTAATTAATGTAACCACATCCTGATATAATTGGCCATATAAAATATGTTGGTTTTGAAAATTATTGGCAACAATACCCAAATTTTCAATAATATTAAAATGAAAATTCGCCTGCAATTGGGGTATATCAATAATTCCTTGTTCCTTGGCGTGGTAATTTTCAACCATTTATTTGCCCCCGTTTCTTAATTTTTCGGCAATTTTTAAATTATATGGGCTAACAAATGTTCCATCGGCCATTTTGTCAATAAAATTTGTTATATAATCCATGCGTTGGTTAATAAAGCCAACCGGCGGTATACCCAAACCAAAATCGCCCACCGAACCCTGAAATGACGGGTCTAAACCGGTTAATTCGGCAAAGGTTTTAATATCGCCCGAGCCAAGACCACAAGGGGCCAGGCCCATTTGGGTTGCCACCTGATAAAAGGTGGAATATATAACTCCGGTGTTTTTTTGTATGGCCGCATATGCCATTTGTTTATATTTCCAATTTACCCGCATAAAGCGGGCGGCAATATGCACCACAACCGGTGGTGTGCCCAATTGCGCCATGGATATATTAGCAAAACGTATGGTTTTTTCAACCAATGGGGTGCGGTCATGTATTTTAACCAAGTGATGTTTATACGGGTCGTAAAAATAAAAACCTGATGCCAAATCGGCACAGCGGTCTATGGTAATAAAAAAGTCTGATTCATATGAGGCACCACCGCTGGGGTATGGGCGATAGGTCACTTCCATTTCGCATTGCCGTTTTTCACCAAAGGAATCCGAATCAACCATTTGGCTGTTAATAACCTTAACCCGCCCCGTGCGATACAAAAATTCACCCAATTTTTCGGCCGTCATCGGGCATTGCTCGTTATATTGGCGAATGGTATTGCGCAATTCCATTACCACACCCATCGGCATATCCTTTTGCGTCATTTCACGATAATTGGGTTTATATAGCGGTATAATCTCGCCCTGCCATTGATGCTGGTCAGTTGAATTGGCCGGTAATGGGTCAATTTTGTCTATATAGGGGAATACACCGCCCATAAAATTCACCTCGTAACCAGCACGCGAATTGCCATGAAATAATAAATCGTGAAATTCCCAACAAACTTGGTGGGGTTTGCCCTCCTGTAAACGGGTGGGCGGGGTTTTATTATCCATGGCCAGCAACAGGCCCTCGTGGATAAATAAACCAATCAAAAAACGGGCGGCCGGTTGAAATTTTTTGGGTTGTTTGGCAATTATTTTGGCAATATCGCCACCGGCCATTAAGGCAATAAATAATGCATTGGCCGATACATTTTGGGTATATATCCGAAATTCCTTTAATGGGCGTTCCAAAATTATATATGCTTCCTCGCGCCGTATTAAACAAAACCTGTCCAAACAATAATGGCCGGTTAATGGCTGTTCGTCATTGGGGCGGTATTGCGAAAAAATCGGGTAAGTTATATGCGCATATTTTTGTTTTTTACCCTGTGCATCAAACAAAATACAATCAAGCAGTCCGGTATTAAACAAACCCATCATACGCAATGTTTCATTGCTTAATGTATCGGGCGATATTTCCATGATTTTTGCTTTAAATTCACTAACCAAAAAACCACTGGTTAGGCATTTATGGTAAACCGCCCCAACCGGTGTTTTGGGGTCATATAATATGGGCACGGCTCCGGCTTCGTTGGTTAAAAATAATTTCCCCTTGATGCGTTTTTGTTTAAAACGCAAATGAAACCCAAACCCAACATGATTGGAATTTAAAAAATCTACAAATAACATGACAGCTCCTTATATTAATTGACGGCGCGCCGATTCGGCAAACTTTCCATTTAGCTCCATCAATTCGCTAAAACTACCCTGTTCAATAATTTGACCGCGTTCCATAAAATAAATAATATCGGCATTTTGAATGGTGCTTAACCTGTGGGCAATAACCACGCGGGTAATATTCAAATTATCAATTGTTTGTTGCACAACTTTTTGGGTTACATTATCCAATGCGCTGGTGGCCTCGTCAAACAATAACACCCGCGGTTCGCGCACCAATGCCCGCGCAATTATAACCCGTTGTTTTTGGCCACCGGACAGGCCTGCACCATTTTCTGACATGGCTGTAAACAGGCCCATGGGCAAGTTTTTTAAATCCTCGGCAAAGCCGGCGCGCACCAAAGCCCTTTGGGCATCTTCACCACTGCCGAACACTGCGCCCGCCAAAACATTTTCAATAATTGTGCCCGGTATAATTTGCGAAGATTGCAAAACCACGCCCAATTGTTTGCGCAATTCAAATATATCTATAGAATCCAAATTAATTCCATCGTAATAAACTCCGCCCTGTTGGGGTTGTTCAAAACCCAATAACAGGCGCATCACCGTTGATTTGCCCGCACCGGATTCACCAGCAAAGGCCACATATGAACCGGCCCTTATTTTGAATGACAAATCGCGCACCACCGGTGGTAAATCGGGCGAATAAGCAAATGTCACCCCACGAAATTCCAAATCGCCATGCAAATTACCAATATTGGCATTGCCCGAACTTTTTTCAATGGGGTGTTCGGTAATGGGTTTTATACGTTCATACAGGGGCAATAATTCAATCAAATGGGTAGCGGTTAAGGCGGTGCTCAAAATAGCCGATATAAACTGGCCAAAAGCCGAATTAAAGGCAATAAAATCACCAACATTAAAATTGGGTGGTCTACCATCTGCCCCAACCTTTAACATAATCAACGCTATATAAACCAGCATGGCAATGTTGGCCATATTGTTAGCTAATTCATTGAAAAGTTTTGCCCATATATCAATACGTTCAGCCCTGTAATAGAGTGATTTTTGTTTATGAAATAATTCGGTGAATTTTTTAAATGCAAAATTTTCACGATTCGCCACCCGAATTTTGGGTATCATGCTTAACATTTGATACATGAATCCCTCTAACTTACCGCTATTTAACATATAGGCACGGCGGGCCGGTAATTGCCATTTGGCCAACAAATAACTGATTAACACCACCACCGCGGTTATGAACAACATAAATGTCATTAATTCGCGCGAATAATAAAACATGACCACCAAATTCACCAAGGCCGAAAATACCGCGGCCAACGAACTCATGGCGCTACCGGTCATCATTTCGCGCATTTTGTCAACACCGCTGGCGCGGTCAACAATGTCGCCGGCCGTATATTTGCTGAAAAAATTGATGGGCAATTTTAACAACCGCCCCCAAACCGCAGCCTCTACATACATGCCCATACGGCTGGAACTGCGCAGGAAAGTAACCGACATAATAAAATTAAAACCAAGCTTGCCAATGGCGGCCCCCAACAGGGCAAATACCGCCACATGAAACATATTCAAATCAATTTTGGGCAAATACTGGGTTAATACCTTGCTGGTCATAATGGGGGTTAAAATACCTAACAGACCAACCAAAATAACCACCACCCCAATGCGCAACCAATTGCCGGATTGCCCAAACATAGATATTTTGAAAATATCCCAAAAACCCTTAACAATCTCGGGCATGGGTGGGTATACCATCCAACCATTGGGGGCCAATAATTTTAATTCAGCTGGAAGCAATTCCTTAACCACTCCATTGGTTGGGTCAATAACCCGATAAGTTTCATTATGGTTGATTAACAAAACGGGGCGCAAATCGTTGATATACACGGTCATTATATAACCCGAATCTTTACGTATCCAATCTGCTGACTTATCAAGCCGAATTTGGCGCATTCTTAAACCGCAAACATCAAACATATCGGTAATATCGGCCTTACGTTGCATGGCCGTCTGCATTTCCTTTTGCGGAAATTCCAGTTCCATTTCCCGGCAGATGGTTTTACAAATTTGGTAATGGGCATTATCGTGATTTAATGTTTTATTGACCTTTAAAACCGATGATTGCGAGGAAATAATCGCATTCAAACTATCAATAGCCTCACCGGCATTGGTTTCTGATTCCAAAAGATGATTATAAGGGTTAATTAATGATTCATCGCGCAATTGGAATAAATATTCACGCACCACAAACAAAACAAATTGATTGTAATTGGCCAAACATTGCAGGGCCAAATCGCCCTGTAATAATTGGGTTGAAAATAAACCGGTAAATTCGCATTCGGTTTTGGTTTTAATATAAGCCCATTGCGATAAAGGAATAATATAATCATTAGGTAATTTCAAATTATTATTATCATAATATAGGGCATCGCCCTTGTTTAACTTTAACCAAACAACGGCATTGTGGTGGGCACTTATCACGCTGTCCGCTGTATATGCCAAAGTCGGTTCGGCCTCGGCAAGTTCCATATTTTTTGGGGCGGGGTAAAGCGATGCTATGGCCGAATCCAACATTTGCACCCATTTTTCTAAATGAATAACAAATTCAAATACATCGTTACTGGCAATAAAATCACCGACTTCGCGTTCATAAACCTTAGAATCAAGATGCACAACCCCAATAAATTTTATGCTGATTTGCGCATTGTCGGTATCATTATTAAATTGAATTGCGTCCGAATTAATACCAAACAAATATTGGCCAGCCTTAAATGTAGTCAAGTAGAATTTTGCCCCCTGCTTAACCCCATTAATGTCATATACCACAAAAATATCTACCGACCCTTCGTCTATATACCATAACGAATTGGGTTGGTGCATGTCAAATGGTTGGTTTTGACCGGTTGCAATGGGTTGATTTTCTGTATTTTTCATGGTTTAGCTCGATAATAAATTAAAATATTGTTGTTTTAAATTGACCAATTCTTGGTGGGTGCCACGTTCAATAATTTCGCCATTTTTAAACACAATAATTTCATCAGATTCGCGCAAAGTGCTCAAACGATGGGAAACAACAATGGTGGTGCAACCAAGCAACCTTATATTATTTTCAACCTCTAATTCAGTAAGCGGGTCAAGGGCGGCCGTAGCTTCGTCCAATACCAATATAGATGGACGGTTAATAATGGCGCGGGCAATTTCTAAACGTTGCCGTTGACCGCCCGAAAAATTGGAACCATGTTCCAAAACTTCACCATGAATGCGCCCCTTTATATTATTAATTTCACGTTCAATGCATGCAACCTGTATCGCCTTGGAAATATCGCGGTCATTGACATCGTCCTTCCACAACACCAAATTTTCCTTAACCGAACCAGAAAATAAAATAATCGTTTGGTCAACCAATGACAGGCTGTTAGCCATAATATTATTCGGTATTTCATTAATATTAATACCATCAAACAAAATATCGCCCTCCCACGGCTGGTATAGGCCGGTTATTAATTTGACAAGTGTTGATTTGCCACTGCCCGAAGAACCGACAAAGGCCACGCGCTTGCCCGGTTCAATAACCAAATTCAAATTTTTAACAATTGGCGGAGAATCCTTGTTGTAACCAAAAGTTACATTGCGAAATTCAATATGTCCCATCAATTTGCCCAAGGGCAATTTTTTGCTAATTTCATCCATTTTTTGTTGCAATATATCGGCATCAGTATCAATATTGCGTAAATATCGTGAATCGCGATTGTATTTATAGACATCATTAACCGAGGTGATTTTGGCCTGTATAGATTGCAATTTGCCACCCAAGCCAACAAAATGAGCAATTGGGCCCGTAAAGCTGGAGGATAACTGGTTAAATGCAACCACCCCGCCCATGGTAATGGCCCCGTCCAAAAAACGCCAACCGCCAACCCACAAAATGGAAAAGGTAATTAACGATGAAATAAATTGTGGCACCAAATCTAATATATTGCTAAAAATGCGAATTTTTTGGTTGGTATTAATAACTTTGGCGTGGTGGCCGGCCCATTTTTGAAAAAATGCCGATTCCAAACCGGTTGATTTGATAGTTTCAATAATATTAATACCAGCCATGGAAATACCGCCCAAACTATTGCTATCCTTCATAATTCTTTGCGACATGTCCTTTTGCTTGCGGTTGATTAACATTAATACCACAAAATTGATAATGCTTAACCCAATAACCGGTGCCGCCATATAGGGGTCAAAAGCAATTAAAATTCCACCAAACAAAATAACCTGAAACATCATAACAAAACTGGCGGTAAAGTCAGACACCACCATTTTGGCTATTTCATCATTGGCTTGCAGGCGGTTGGCAATATCTCCGGTCATGCGTTGCCCAAAAAATTGCACCGGCAGGCGCAATAAATGCCATAAAAACTGGCTGGTTTGCGACATAGCCATTTTCATTTCAAATTTTGTCAATATATAGTTTTTATAAAAATCTAACAATCCCTCTATTACCAATGAAAGCCCCATGCCTATCAATATAACCGGCACAAAACTTGCGTCCTTTCCGGCTATTACCCTATCTATAAATTGTTGGGTTAAAACCGGTATAACAATGGCGGGTATGATTAATAAAATACCCAATATAACCAAGAAATTGAAATTATCGTAATATCCCTTTAATTTGCTAAATAATTCCTTTAAAACATTAACCTTGCCAATTTTGGTTTTTTCAAACTCTGGCTCAGGTTCCATCGCCAAAACCACACCGGTATAATTATCGTCAAATTCATCGGCCTCCACCACCCGTGGGCCGGTTGCCGGGTCGTTTAAGTAATATTTACCATCTTTAAAACCCTCTAACACCAAAAAATGGTTAAATGCCCAAAAAATTATCATCGGAAATGGCAATTTATGCAGGCTAGGTATTTCATATCTAAAACCCTTGGCCTTTAATTTATTGGCGCGGGCAGCCAACAAAATATTGCTCATGCGTGAACCATCACGGCTTATTTTGCATTGCATACGCATGTCTTCTAATGGCAACCAACGTCCATAATGCGCCAATACAATAGTCAAAGATGCCGCACCGCATTCGGTCGCTTCCATTTGCAACACTGTGGGGGTCTTAACCCGCCCGCCCTTGATGCTTATATTAGGGGTAAAGCCGTTCTCACTCATAAATTTTCAACCATTTACGTAATGTTGGCATAACCAAAGTTATGGGGGCGCGGTGTTCAACCTCTATTTCGGCATTAACAACGGTGCCCGAAGTAATAACCACATCCTTGGCCTTTTGCGATGTCCATTTATATCCGCTGGCGGTATTAGAATCCTCCACCAATTGCACCTTAACCGAATATGGTGGGCCTTCCTTGGTCAGGGCCTGTGCTAATTCCTCGGAACCCACTTGTTTTTCAATGGCACTCTTGGAAACCGGAAAGTCAGAAATATCGGTAACAATGCCCTCCACACGTCCCAAATCCTCTTTGGTGGCCTTGCTCATTTCCACCAACACGCGCTGGCCCTTTTGCACTTTCTTGCCCACATCTGACCCAACAAAGGATAGAACTTCTAAACCCTTGCCATCGGTGGCCACCCGTAATAAATTGGTTCCCTGACGCACCAATTGCCCCTGCGAGCCCGAAACTTCGGTCACTATGCCGGCAACCGGTGATTTTATAGTGGCAGTTTGTTTCAAACGCAATTCCGATTCGCGCAATTGGGCCTGTGCCTGTTGCAATCTTTGTTCGGCCTGGGTTATTTGTTGTTCGGCCTGGCCCTTGTTGCGCAATTCGCTTAATTTAATTTCTTCTAACCGACCGGCAATTTGGTTGTAATTAGACAATAATTGATTGTAATTTTGCTTGGTTTGTTCTAATTGCGATGCAACAATAACCTTTTCCTTGACCAATTGTTCTTCGTTGGTCATGCGGTTTTTCAAAATATCCAAATTCTTGCTGGCCAATGCCAATTCCTCGTTCATACGTTTTATGGTATTGGTATTATTTTGCAATGATATTGATTCTTCATTTTTGGTGCTTTGGCGCAAATTTTTCAATGCCAATGCTTGGCTATCTACATCGGCCCGTTGCGAAATAACCCGTTGGCTGGTTTCTTCCTGCGCCACCAATGCCACCACTTCGTCCTTTTGAATTTGTTGGCCCTTGCGCACCTTAAATTCGGTAATTTGCCCATCAGCAGACGACAAAACCCCAAAAACTTCGGCATTTTGGGTCATAACCATGCCCTGTGCCGGCACGCGGTTGGCAATACGCCCCATAAAACCCCATGCAATCAAAATAGCCGCACCAATTATAAATATAACCAAAAATAACCAATCAACCAACCGCACAATGCTTACAACTTCATCGCCGCGTTCGGGTGTGTTTAATTTAGCCATAGCTTGTTTTCTAAACATTTCGCTCATGTTAATTCAATCCTTTGAATAATAAGGTTATAAAGCTTGGCAAGTTTTGCCATGACGAATTTTCTAATGTTTCATTTACCAATAATTTATAATTATTGGTGACGCCAAATAAAGACGAATCCAATGTGGCGGTGCGGGCCAAAATTTCATAATGAAATTTAATTTTATCAATACGGGCCTGTTCCAAATAGACTTGGGTATTGACCAATTCCTTTTCGGCCTCTAACACATCGGTTACCAATTTCAGGCCCAAACGTTGTTGCTTGCGTATGGCCTCCACCGCTATTTGTGCCGATTGCACGGCAATTTCGTAGGCCTGAATTTGGGAAACAGCATTTTTATAATTAATATAGGCCTTTTTAATATCGCGTTCATTATCGCGTTCGGTTTTTAACAATGTTTGTTCGTCCTTGCGCACCGCTTCGGCCTTTTGGCGCAATTGCGGTGTATAACCCGGGGAATATAGGGGCAATGTTAAGCTAACCTGTGCGGTTTTGGTGGTGCTACGGCTACCATTTTCTGGTTCGCTTCCCCTTTGTTTGCTGACTTGGCGTGTGTCATCGGCCGAAATACTAGCATCAATGGTTGGGCCAAATTCCAACATTGCCTTTTTATATTCTGACTTGCTACCCTGTAATGTATAATAGCTGGCCAAGCGCAGATAATCATTTTGATAGGTCTGCTTTACCAACGAATCAACATTGGGTTCAAAATTACCCTCCACCTTTAATTCTTCCAATTTATCAAAATTATCGGCCCCATAATAATTTACAAATTCAGCCAACGCGCTGTCATATTGTAATTTGGCGGTGGTTAAGTCGGCTTCGGCCAGGGCCAAGCGGGCGCGCGATTGTTCCAAATCCGAAATACTCGCATCCTCTATGTCAAACTTTCTGCTGACAATTGTAAAATTCTCGTTTAACGAATCATAGCTAATTTGGCGGTGCTTGATAACCGATTCGGCCTTCATAAGTTCCAAATAGGCATTAATGGTTTGAAAAATAAAGCGATTTTCAGATGCCAAAAATGTATAATAAGCCTGTTTGGAATTTAAAATGGTGCGGTTGAATTGTTCCACATCCTTAAAATTATTGAATATATTATAACTTAAATTGACCTTACTTTGCCATGAACGACTTTTGGAACTGGGGTCTACATAATTAGCAACGGGAAATGTATCAAAATGATTAGTCGCTTCCTTAGGGTTATTTTGCGAATATTGTTCACCCAAAGTATAATTAATAGTTGGCAAAAATGCGGCCGTGGCCGAACTTTCGTATAAAACGCTACCGGTCATACTGCGGTATGCCTCGGCCAAATTGGGGTGGTTATTATAGGCCCTTTGCAAATATGTTGCAAAGTCAAGTGCCTGTAAGGGATTTACAAACCCCATTAATGCACCTGCGAACATCATTGATGCTTTAAGATTATTTTTTTTAAACATTTTTAAAATCAAATGGTGGGTGGTTTTGGCCACCCACCAAATATTTATGCATTAAACATTCGGCAATACAATGTGAATTTTTTCAGCAGTATTTACCAACAATTTAACAGTAACACCCTCGGGCAATTTCATGCCAGCGGCCTTTAAGGTACCGGTTGGATCTTTATCCATTTTTGCCTTAAAATCGGGGTCGCCATAATAACGGGCAATCACGTCCGAATATATTTTTTGGCCTTCGCTGAATTCAGCTTCCGATACTTTTGTTAAATCAATTTTTGCCATTTTTTTCTCCTTTGGTTGTTATTGATGTGTTAATTAAGGCCTTGTATTACATGGTTGCCCAAACCTTAATTTTTTATTGGCTACAGATTCATATTGCAAATTGTATTTTGCCACACGAACCATTAATTTTTATTAAAAATCAAGCCATAATTTTTTATACCAATTATTTTAATATCATGTCAAGCAAAAAAAACATATAAAATATACGAATATTCATAATTTTGGTCAAATGGCTTGGTTTGCAAATATTACATGAATAAGAATTTGATAAAAAAGAAATTTTTTATCAATTTAATATGAAAAACGGCCAACCATTTACCCGGCCAGCCGTTTTTTGCTAAATAACCCAAAAAAAAAAATCAAATATGAATCGCCCGGCCAAAGGCGGCCAAGACCGATTCGTGCATCATTTCCGACAGGGTTGGGTGGGGGAATATGGCATGCATCAATTCTTCCTCGGTGGTTTCGTAAGTGCGTGCCAACATAAAGCCCTGTATTAATTCGGTTACTTCGGCCCCAATTAAATGGGCCCCCAATAATTCACCGGTTTTGGCATGGAAAATGGTTTTTATCATGCCCTCGGGTTCGCCCAGCGCAATCGCCTTGCCATTGCCAATGAATGGGAATTTGCCAATTTTCAAATTGTCCTTGCCGTATTGCTCTAACGCCTTGGGTTCGGTTAAACCCACCGAGGCAATTTGCGGGTGGCAATAGGTGCAACCGGCAATATTCGCCTTGTTAAGCGGGTGCAGGCCGGTTAAGCCAGCAATGCGTTCAACGGCTATCACCCCCTCATGTTCGGCCTTGTGCGCCAACCATGGGGGCGAAGCCACATCGCCAATGGCATAAACCCCAGTCTGTGGGGTTTCGGCCCATTCATTGGTAACTATATGCCCGCGGTCGGTGGCAATTTGCAATGATTCCAAACCAATATCGGCACTATTGGGCGATATACCCACGGCACATAATAAAATTTCGGCCTGTAATAATTCCTTGGCATTATCCTTGGAAACTTCCAATTGAATACCCCCGGCTCCCTTGGTTAATTTTTCGGCCTTGGTGCCGGTTTTGATGGTCATACCCTGTTTTTGCAACGATTTTTGCAAAATATCGGAAATTTCCGGGTCCTCGTTCGGGACAATGCGGGGCATTAATTCCACCACGGTCACCGCCACCCCCAATTCATTATAAAAACTGGCAAATTCAATACCAATCGCCCCCGAACCCAAAATTATCATGCTTTTGGGCAATTTGGGCGGTTGCAGGGCGGTTTTATAATCCCATACCTGCACCCCGTCTGCCTCCATACCCGGTATGGTGCGGGCGCGCGCACCGGTGGCAATTATTACAGATTTGGCGGTAATGTCCTTAATGGTTTTATCCTTTAATGTGCATTGAATCTTGCGTTCCCCGGCCTTTCCCCCGTTCAGGCGGGCGTATCCATCTATCACCTCTACCTTATTTTTTTTCAATAAATGGGCCACCCCGCCCGATAATTGTTTGGAAACCCCACGGCTTCGCTCTATTATAGCCTGAAAATTGGGGTTAATGCCAGTAAATTCAATGCCGTAATTTTTGCCATGTTTGGCATTGCGCAAAACCTCGGCCGAGCGCAATAAGGCCTTGGTGGGTATACAACCCCAATTTAAACAAATGCCCCCCAAGTGATTCGCCTCGACCACTGCGGTTTTTAAACCCAATTGCCCGGCCCGTATTGCGCTTACATACCCGCCGGGGCCGGCCCCAATAATTACCAAATCATAATTACTCATTATTTTCTCCTTATTTTGCAATAGTTGTTAAGGCCAAAGCGTGTAAAACCCCACCCATTTTACCACCCAACGCATTATAAACCAATTGATGTTGTTGCACGCGGGTTAAACCCTTAAACTGCCCCGATTTAATAGTTAACGACCAATGGTTATCATCATCATTCAGGGCGTTAATTTCTATATCGGCATCTGGGAAGGCCATTTGAATATCACTTTGCAGTTCGTTATGTGTCATGGGCATGGTTTGGTATCCTTTCGTTTATTAATAGCCAATTAAAAATAACCAGCATATAAAACACAGCCATTTTAAATCATATAAAACAATTTTACAAGTTTTATATGAATATATTCAAATTTTTTTAATATGTGAATGCAATGCAAAAAAATGTTTTTCAAACCCGGGCAATTCAAAATAACCTTGCAATAAAAACGAATATGGCTAACATAAAGGCATGAATACCCAAGACAATAATTTTCAAAACGACATATTGGCCTATATTGACGAGGTGGCCAGACATGGTATAGATTCTAAGGAACATACCCACCGCACCGCGTTGGAAAATTTAATTAATGCGGTGCAAAAACCATTATTGCCCATACAACCCATACAGGAATCACCTGATGCCCAAAATTACGTGCAAACCGATGGCACGCCCGATTTTTTTATTTACCGCGACCCAGATTCATTATTCAAAAGCTTGGTTGGTTTTATTGAATGCAAAAAACCGGCATTGGAACTGGACAACATAATTACCAGCAATCAATTAAAAAAATACACCGAAGTTTGCCCCAATATTATAATAACCAATTACCGCGAATTTATTTTATTAACCAATGGTGCCATTGCCAACCCCACCACCGACCGGGTATTATTAATCAATAATAATATGCAACTGGCCGACAACACCGCCATGCAACGTTTGGTCAATTTGTTATTTCAATTTTACCAATATAATTACGAACAAATAAAAAACAAAACCGAATTGGCCAAGCACCTTGCGCGGGTCAGCTTTTATTACGCCAAATCACTACGCGAATTTTTGCTAGAACCATTGAATAAACCGCATAATTACCATAAAAAATTGTCAAAATTACTGCATGATTATGGCGAATCGATGCGTTACCAATTTGACGAAACCGAATTTTGCGATATTTTTGCGCAATCGTTATGCTATGGTTTGTGCATTGCCCGCATAGATACCGAAAAAAAATTAAACGAGGGCGAATTTGATTATTTAAAATTCATACCCGATGAATATAAAATATTAATGGAATTTTTGCGCCAAGCTTGGGAGTTTAAGGATAGCCACTTCCCCACCGCCATTCGCGCCAATTTGGGTATGGCCGCCCGCGCCATTAATTTGATTCAGGTTGAATCTATCAAGGGCGAATTGCACCGCGCCGACCACGACAAAAACAGCATCGCCATTTATTTATACGAGGATTTTTTAAAAGAATATGACCGATTAAAGGGCACCGAAAACCGCAAGGAAAATGGGGTATATTACACACCAATGGAGGCCACCAATTTTATAGTGCGCGGGGTTAACCATTTAATAAAAACCAATTTGCAAAAACCCAAGGGATATTTGGATAAGGATGTTAAATTGCTGGATTTCGCCTGTGGCACCGGCACATTTTTAAGCAGTGTCATGGACGAAATAATTCCCAACCCCAGCGGTTTGGATAGTTTAAGCAAAAACACCATCAAAAACAAAATATTGCACGATTTTTATGGTTTTGAATTATTATTCACCCCCTATATTGTTGCCCATACTATTTTACGGCAAAAATTGGCCAATTTGGGTATAACGCTTAACAGCGATGAGGATTTGGGTATTTTTTTAACCAATACATTAGATATTGACCAACATAGTATTTCTGACCTTTACCCCGAAACCAAGCGCGAACATGAAAAGGCATTGGATGTTAAAAATAATGACGATATTTTGGCCATCATTGGCAACCCGCCCTATTTTAATGGCCGTAGCCGGGTGAAGTCAGAAAGTTTAGACCAAAAAATGGATATTTACAAACAGGGCCTCAATGAACGGAACATACAACCCTTAAATGATATTTATTTAAAATTTATCCGCTTTGCCGATTGGAAAATGACCAAGGCCGGCATTGGTGTTATTGGCATTATCACCAATAACAGCTATTTAGATGGATTAATTCACCGCCAAATGCGCAAGGAATTATACGACCATTTTGACGAAATTTATATTGTCAATTTACATGGCAATAGCCATAAAAAAGAAACTGACAAAAATATTTTTGATATAATGGTCGGGGTGAGCATATTATTTTTGGTTAAAAACCCGCGGGCCACAAAAAAATGCGTCAAATATTTTTCAATGGTTGATAATGAATTGTTTAAAAGACAAGAAAAATTAGATTTTTTAAATAATCATATGTTACAGGAAATAAATTGGCAAGAACTACAACCTAAAAGCCCATCATTCTTATTTAAACCTGTTAACAGCACAATTGAAAAAATATACAAAAAATTCACAAGCATAGTTAATATTTTTGAATATTATAATAGCGGGTTGAAAACTGAAAATGATAATTTTTCTATACATTATAGCGAAAAATCTTTACTTCAATTAAGAGAATTTACAACAAAACATAGTTTGCAAGATATTAAACAAAAATATAAAGTGGTTGAAAATGGACATTGGGTTTTGGAAAGAGCGGTTGCTGATTTGGATAAAAATTATAATCCCAAACTCATTTTATATCGCCCTTTTGATTTTCGCTACACTTCATTAAGTCAGTCATCAAATAAATTCATTGGTCGTCCCCGTTATGAATTATTCAAACATTTTGATAATCGCCAGAATTTGGGTATTGGTTTTTTGAGACAATTCCCAAATGCCCAGAATTATTCAGCCAATATAATATCCGATTTACCTATTGATTTACGTTCAATCGGTAGTGCCGAAGGAACACCTTATTTTGCCCCATTATACTTATACGAACCATTGCATTTTTCGCTGGCCGGTATGGATTCGCCCGAACAAAAACGCCCCAATTTTACCCGTGCATTTGAAAAAAATTATTTGGGCAAATTGTCATTCACCCCCACGCCTGAACAAATTATGGCCTATATTTATGGGGTTTTGCATTCGCCCATTTACCGCAGCAAATATACCGAATTTTTGAAAAGCGACTTTCCGGCCATTCCCATGACCCAAAACCAAGATATTTTTATGCAGTTTGCCCAATTTGGCCAACGTTTGATTGACCTGCATTTGTTAAAACCGGAATCGCTTGAAAACAGCGCAATTACATGCCATTTTGACACGGGCGACAAGGAATTTTTAATAACCAAATTGCACCAACCCAAGGGCGAAAAGGATATGTTAACATTGGATTATGGGGACAACAAAACCATTATTTTTAAGGGCATACAACCAGAAACATATAATTTTGAAATTGGCAGTTACCGCCCCATGGATAAATGGTTAAAATACCGCATTAAGGATAAACACCCGCTTGATTTGAATGATTTAAACCATATAAAAAATATGGCCACCGCCATACAGCACACTATTGACATAATGGGCGAATTGGGCAAGTTGGACGAATTATATTTATAATAAAAATACCAAATATCTTTAAAATTAAAACCATTAATTTTAATCGTATTTGGTGATACCGGTATAAAAATTTCTGTTGCTAAATTTGGAAAATATGGGTAATTTTTTTTAATATGAGAGACAATTATGACAATTCGTGCAAATAACTGGTTAGACGGCATACCGGCATATATACCCGGCAAGCATTCGGCCGGCCATGCCACCCCACCCATTATATTATCCAGCAACGAAAACCCGTTGGGTTGTTCGCCATTGGTGCAACAGGCCCTGGCCAATTTTCAAAATGCCCACCGATACCCCGACCCATCGGCCATGCAATTGCGCCACGAATTGGGCCGTATACATAACATAAACCCCGAAAATATTATTTGCACCAATGGTTCGGACGAATTATTGCAATTATTGGCCCGCGCGTTTTTGTCACCCAATGACAGCGGGGTATGTTCGGAATATGGTTTTTTAATGTATCCCATAGCCATCAAATTAACCGGTGCGCAATTGGTAAAAATACCCGAAATTGATTATAAAACCAATTTGCCGGGCTTTACCAACGCCATGAACACCCGCACCAAATTGGCATATTTGGCATACCCCAATAACCCCACCGGTTATTTGCCCCCCATATATGATATGGACCAATTCATAAAAAGCCTGCCCGCCCATGTTGTATTGGTGCTGGATTGCGCATATAGCGAATTTGTTGCCGACCCGCATTACCACCAAAAATTAAGCGAATGGGCCCACCACCCGCAAATTATTATTGCCCGCACCTTTTCTAAAATTTATGGTTTGGCATCGTTGCGTATTGGTTGGGCGGTGGGGGCCCCCACCATTATACAGGCATTGCACAAGGTGCGTGGGCCGTTTAATACATCTGCGGTGGCACAGGCGGCGGCTTTGGCCGCCCTGGCCGACCGCGAATTTTTAATTGAATCGTATAATTTGGCCAAACAGGGCATTGAATATTTAACCAATGAATTAACCGCCATGCAATACCATGTTTTGCCATCACAGGCCAATTTTATATTGGTTGATTGCGGCACCGAAGAACGGGCCAACGCATTTTTAGAAAAATGCACCGCCAATAATATTATGATTCGCGGTATGCAACCATACAACCTGCCCCATTGTGTGCGCATTTCGGTTGGCACCATGGCCGAAAATACCGCATTAATAAACATAATGAAGAGTTAAGTTTTTGGGTGCATAAAATAATAACCATTATTTGTATTAATAAATTTAAAAACCTATTGACATGGTTTTTGTAATTTGGTATTTTGAGATTAAGCAATTTGCTTTTGGGGGATAAATTTGAAAAAAACAGCTGAAGAAAATTTTAAAATAAACCGCACATGGTTTTTATTTGATGATTATATAGATAATTTTAGAAATGAATTATCCAAAAAAAGGGGGAATTTAAAGTCCCCTAATACCGATGAGTATTTCGAACCATTTGATAAAATTATCATTTTAGATAGAAAAACATTCAACACAACTGATAAAGTTTATCAAACACAACAAGGATTCATTACCGATAATTATGAATTATTGTTGATGAACACAGTTAAAACTCAAATGCAAAAAGGTAAAAAAAATTACAATTATGGTAAACTATATAGATATAATAATAATGATACTGAAAGATTTAATAATAACCATAAAGAACTATTAAAAATTTCTAACAATCAAATTTCAATTATAAATAATTCAAATACATTAAAACAACTTTATCAAAAATTAATTGTTAATAATGAACAAATTAAGAAAAGAAACACAATATGTAATGAAACGAGGAAAATCATAATTGATTTTGCGCGAAATTTTAGCAATTATAGTGATAATGAGACAATTAAAACTTTGAATGAAATTTTTAAAAGCCAAGATAATGGAATAGCTAAGGTTATTTATCCGTCCAGACATGTTGATGTGAATGTAATTAAAAGCAATAAGGAATATTTACAAAAATGTATTGATTTTATTAATATTCCATCTGTAAATAATTATAATAATGTTTTACAATTGCGTGCAATTACCGGCACAAATGGCCATATTATTAGCAACAGATTCATTGCAGGTGCGACCAATAAAGTATCCTTTGTGATAGATGAGGGCAAATTTGACCAAATATTTAATAAATTGATAGAATTGGGATATATTGAAAATTATACAAGTGAGGGTAATTGGTATACCAAAAATGTATTTTTAATGGAACAAATTAATCAAAAATTATTACCCGAATACCCAGCAATTGAAAATTACCATAATATATTTGTTTGGGAATTATATAGTCATTTCTTTGGCAATAATAATGAAAATGAAGAAGAAAATACAGAAAATCAAGAAATGGAGGCAACCATGCACGCAAAAAACACCATATTTTATGGCCCACCCGGCACCGGTAAAACCCATTTAACCATTGCGCGGGCATTGGAAATTATAGATGGTAAAACCAAAAATAACCATAGCGACAATATGAAGCGATTCAATGAATTGAAGGAGGCGGGGAATATTGAATTTATTACATTTCACCAGTCATATAGTTATGAGGATTTTATAGAGGGTATAAAGCCAATAATAGATGATGAAACCAATGAAGGAAAAATTCAATATGAGGTAAGAAAAGGCATATTCAAAAATATTGCCAAGCGTGCCAATAATGTAAGGAACAAAGATTTTGAAATGGCATATTCACAATTAATTAAGGAACTGAATGAAAAAAATAGTATTACACTGGCAACCCCAGCATATTTTAAGGAATTTCAATTAAGTTATGCAAATGGTAAAACGGGCAGAGATGGCCATTTGGTTGTAAAATTGCAATCAGGCAAGGAATTTAATTACAGCAAAGCCAGAATTGAAGGTTTTTATATTGATGAAAATTTTAGATATGAAGGGGACGATTCCTATTGCATTCCAATAGGCAATTATATGAGGAAAAATTTTGGCAATAATAAATACGAAAATACCCCCAAAAGCTATGTTATTATAATAGACGAGATAAACCGCGGGAATATTTCCAATATTTTTGGTGAGTTGATAACATTGATAGAGGATAGCAAAAGATTGGGCGAACCCGGGGGTATAGAATTAACCCTGCCCACCAGCCAAGAACCATTTGGTGTGCCGAATAATTTATATATTATTGGCACCATGAACACGGCCGATAGGTCGTTGGCCCAGATGGATTTGGCCCTGCGCCGGCGGTTTCAATTTGAACCCATGTATCCAAATTATGAAGTTTGGGGGGATAAAAACAACCCCGTTCGCCAATTTTTAGAAAAATTAAACAATAATATCGCCATATTGGATAGTGAGGAACATACCATCGGCCATGCTTTCTTTTATAATGCAAATGGCAAAATAATTGACAATTTGGCCGATATTGGCGATATTCTTTGTGGTAAAATTTTGCCATTGTTAGAGGAATATTTCTTTGATGACCCGGTGCAAATACAACAGGTCTTGGATAATGAATTATTTAATGCCGTTTATGAAAAAATAGACAATAATACCGCCCGCACCAATATTACAAAATACCGCAAAACCAAGGGTTGGCAAGATAGGGTTAATGATTATTTCAATAAAAGTGCATAAAAATGAGCGAACCAATAATATGCTATGAACATCAACGGCTGGCACGGGCGGGGGTTAGTGATGAAACTTGGGATTGGTTGAATGATTTGGCCGAGGAGGAGGATAAAGAGCATAAAATAGGGATTACAATTAACAATAAGGCGGTAAAATTTTCGCAATATGCCGGTTATTTACAATCGCCTGATGGCACCCAAATAATGGTATTGCCCAAAATTAGCAACCCAAAAATTACCCTAAATGATGAGGGAAAAGACAAAGAAAAAGGGCAACAAATATTGCAAAATATGGTTAATGCCCTGCTTGACCCGTATTATAAATCACTTGAATATGCGGTTGATTTGCATAAGGACCCGAAATTTACCCCTTTGGAATGGGTTTTTCAACAATTTTTGACATATTTGGGCCAATTAATCAAAAAACAGGGCTTGCAGGGGCAATATAACCCCACGCAAAATAACCTGAATGTTTTAAAGGGGCGGGTTTTATGGGGCAAAAATATTACCCATAACCATTCCAATGCCGCCAAATTTTATGTGCAATATAACCAATTTACCTTTGATTCGCCCATTAACCGCCTGTTAAAAACCGCCACCCAACATTGCCTGCGCCGGGCAACCACCGCCCAAAACCAACAATGGGCCCGCCAATATTTTGATTATATGGACGAAATACCCGCCCATACCACCAAAACGCAAATGGAGAATGACATACAGCAAATTAACAACCACAAACCCCACAAAAAATATGATGCGATTATTCCGTGGTGCATGTTAATATTAAAAAATATTCCATTTAATAATTTTGCCAATAATCAATCAATTACCCTTATGTTTGAAATGAATAAATTATTTGAATCATTGGTGCGAAGCGAGCTTGTTAAGGCAAATTATACCCTGAAAAACGAAAATAAAAACTTGATACAAATAAAAAATAAAAAAAATATGATAATAGGTGAATCATTTGCCATGAAACCAGATTTTATAATTGAAAAAAATAAAGAAATAATTATCGCCGATGCCAAATGGAAAACGATTTTTGACACCGACCCCTTTGGCAAACATGGTATTTCACAGCCCGATTTATATCAATTATTTGTCTATGCCCAATATTGGAAAGCCAAACAGGTGGTATTATTTTACCCAAAAACCGATATTTTTAATAAAGAAAATGGAAAAGGTGAATTGCAATATAAACAAGGTGAAATTGACATTATATTATACCCATTTGATTGTTTAGATTTGCATGATAATTCAGATTTGAACGAAGTCATATTAAATAAAGGGTAAATTAACCAATTTCGCTTTATACCTCTGCCCATGCCATTGTATTTCGCAATTATCACCGGCATTATATTCACGGCTAACCAGCGCAAAACCTATATTTTTAAGCAGGCGAAGCGACCATGCCATATTGGTCATACTGCCAATTTTTTTGCCATTTGCATAAATATCCACCCACGAAAATTCACCGGTTAATGGTTGGTTATTTTCCAATATAATTCCCAATTGGTGCCGTTTTATGCCGGCCCGGTAGAGCTTTTTTAATGCGGCCATGCCCACCACTTCATCGGGTAAATGCAAATCTACGTATTTTTCCATGCGCACCTCAAATGGGTTGGTTTCGCCATCACTATCGGCCCCACACGAAAATAAACCGCTTTCTATGCGTTCGCAATGGTTGGGGTTGCCCGGGCCAATATCATATTGCTTGCCGGCCTCGCGCATTATATTATATAATTTATCGCCATAACGGCCATCGCACAGGTAAATTTCAAACCCGCCCTGCTTTGACCAACCTGACCTCTGCACCAGCACCGGTATATTATCTATCTTGGTTTGCTTAAACCAAAAATATTTTAAATCGCGCACCCAATCACCACATACATGCGCCACCACATTTTCGGCCAATGGCCCCTGTAACGCCAATGGCGATACATCGGGTTCGCTTACCCGAACATTCAAACCGCGTTCATTGGCTATGGCGGTTGCCCAATATAAAATATTGCTATCGGCAATTGACAACCAATAATGGTCTTCGGCCAATTTTAAACAAATTGGGTCGTTAATAATCGTGCCTTGGTAATTGCATAATGCCACATATTTTCCCTGCCCAATTTTGCAGGCCGATAAATCGCGCGTTGCCAAAATTTGGGCGCATTTACCGGCATCAGGGCCATATAATTCCACTTGGCGTTCGCAACTTACATCCCATAATGCCACCCCATTAATCAAACGCCAATATTCGGCAATTGGGTCACCAAAAGATTCCGGCAAATACATGCCATTATAAATGGTAAATGATGTGACCCCCTCGTTGATTATGGCCTGTTGAAATGGGGTTGTGCGCCAACGCGATGATTTTTCAATAATTTGCATTTTTCCCCCTGTGAAATTTTACCCCCGTAATTTACAACCTTATTATGCCCGTTTCAATAATAATTTATTAATGACAAATGGGGTGGGTTGTCTTTAATATGCCTCGGCAGTTACGCCCGACAAATTGGTGCCCTGTGCCACGGTGCAACTCTGGGTTAAATCCTTGCTCCGCAGGCCGGCATAACAACGCACCAAATGCGCATTATATGCACTGTTGGCAAAACCGGCACGAAACACCTTAGCCGATGGGTTTTGCACAATGGTGGCATTGGGCAATTCGCCATTATGTTTGGCGGGCATCATAAAGCCCAAATTGCTGGCCACAATGCCATTACCCCATTTTTTGCCCATATTAAAATTGCACGCCACTGCATAACCAAAGCTGTCTATGGCCACAAAACCGGTGCCATTACCAGTATTTTTGGCCATAATATCACCCAATTTTTCTTTATCCACGGTGAATGTGCCGGTGGGTGTGCCCACCAAATTGGTTGGGCGGGCGGTGGAATCTAGCAATAATTGTTGCATGGCGGCCGATAATTTTTGCCCCTGAAATACACCGGCATTATGTTCACCCACTTTTTCACGCGGGGCCGGGTAAAAATTGGGCTTACTATTCAAATAATTGGGGTAATTGCCTTGGTATTTTTGCATTTCGCGCTTAAAAAACTCGCCCCCCTCACCGGCTATAAAAATATCGGGTTTTTTACGCAATTCGGCCAAAAAATCGGCCAAGTTGCGGTTTATCATAAATCCATCGGCATTATTTTTTTGAAAATACGCCTGAATTTCGGGGCTGGCAGTCTTTAAATCATTTTGGTAATTGCGCGAAGGGGTAAAACCAAAGCGGGCCAATTTTTCGGCCGGTGCGACCAAGCTCGCCCATGGTTTATTGCTATATTGGGCGTGCAAAAACGACAGGCCACGCATAAATTGCGGGGTGCCATCGGGGGCATTTTGAAAATCCACTGCCTCCATAAATGAATTTTTTACCTCTTTATCGTTCGGGCGGTCCTCGCGGTATATCATGCAACTTCCGCCACCGGCCAAACTGGCCTGTGATGGCATGGAAACGCTTAATGCAAAACCCATGGCAATGGCGGCATCCACCGCGGTGCCGTCATTTTTTAAAATATCGCGCCCAATTAATACGCTGTTGGAATCGTCCCCAACCACCAAACCCTTTAAATTATCGGCCCCGTAAGTTTGCCCCTGCTTGGCCGAATCCGGCACTTGGGAACAACCCGCCAATATTGCCAATATCGGGGCTATAAAAAAAACCTTGCTTTTTGGGGTGATATTTTTTAGCATTTTATTCATGATATTACTATTTCGTGCCTTTGCCATTTTTTGCATAATTGCATTTGCTTATACAGCAAATGCGCAACAATTTGCAAGAAAAATCATTCGCGACACCGAAATTGAAAACAGCATTCGCGTGTTAATGCAGGATATTTTCAAAAATGCCCAAATCAACCCAACTTCGGTGCAATTTTATTTGGTTGACGAACAATTATTAAATGCTTTTGTGGCGGGCGGGCAAAATATTTTCATTAATACCGGGCTGTTATTGCAAATTGACCAGCCCGAGGAATTAATAGGCGTATTAGCGCACGAATTGGGCCATATAAAGGCCGGGCATTTGGCCCGCATAACCGACGCCCAAAAACGTGCCCAACAAATTGGTTTGCTTACCACCGCCATTGGTGTGCCATTGGCCATATTATCCAAAAACAGCGATGCCCTGTTTGGGGCGGTGGCGGCCGGTCAATCGGCCGGTTTGGGCGCATTTACCAGCTATACGCGTGAAATGGAATCCGAGGCAGACCAATTTGCATTAGATATTTTGGACAAGGGCCAATTTAACCGCGAAAAATTTGGTGAATTTATGAAAAAATTAAAATCGCAGGAATATTTATACGGGGGCGATGGCACATATTTTCGCACCCACCCCCTGACCAGCGAGCGTTTAAATACCATACAAAATTCTATCACCAATGCCGATAAATTGCGCAAAGCCCCAACTATTTACCAATTATTAATTGAACGAATCAAGGCCAAAATTTTGGCTTATCAACGCCCCGATGAAGCATTACAAAAATATACCGAAGCCGATTCCAGCCTGATAAGCCAATTGGCACGTTCCATTGCTTTTACCCGCCTTAACCGCCTTGATTCGGCCCTGCCCATTGCCCAAAATTTGGTTAAAAATTACCCCAACGACCCATTTTTATGGGAAAATTTGGGCGATACCCAAATGGCTAAGGGCGATTATGCCCCGGCCGAAATGGCATATAATAAGGCATTGGAATATGTGCCTTGGGCCAGCCTGATTTTAATGCAAAAGGCCAATGCCATACATAAACAACAAGATAAATCGCGCGCCAATGATATAATTTCAACCCTGAACAGCCTGATTCAATATGACGATAACGCCATAGAGGCATATAGGATGTTGGGCGAATGGTATAATATTAACGGGGATAAACGGGCAAGTGCCCTGCAATTGGCCGAGGCCGCATACCGCACCGGTGAATTTACCCGGGCCGATTATTTTATTAAATTGGTAAAACGCGGCCCGATAGACAAATTTAGCCAACGGGCCGATGATATAAGCAATGAAATAATAAAAATGAAAAAGGAAATTGAAAATCAATAATTCGCAATAAAATCGGCAATTTTATGGCCAACCAATATGGCCGGGGCATTGGTATTGGCCGATGTAATATTGGGAAAGATAGAGGCATCAGCAATGCGCAAATTGGCAATGCCAAATACCCGCCCACGCGCATCAACCACGCCATCATTGGCATTTTTGGCCATGCGTGCAGTGCATGATGGGTGAAACACCGTGCCCGAACGGGCGCGAAAATCAGTTAATATTTGTTCATCGGTTGCGCGGTGCACATCAAATTTTGGGGGGGCCGATAATATATTTTTCAGGGCCGGTGTTTCCTGTATGCGCCCAATTAACCTTGCCGATGCCAAAACATTGGCAATATCGTCTGGGTGGCTTAAATAATTGGGGTGAATTTTCGGGTGGGCGCGAAAATCGGGGCTGGATATGGCGACATGCCCGCGCGATTGGGGCCGGCATGGGTTAAATGATAAAATAAAACCGGCCCATGCATCTGGTTTTAATAATAATCTTTTGCCATTATATTCGCCCGAATAACTTAACGGGTTAAGGTATAATTGGGTGTCGGGGCGGGCCAAAGATTCGTCCGATTTAACCATGCCCCCCATTTGATTAACCGAAAGCGAAAAGGCACCCGTGCGAAACAGACCAAATAACAGGGCATTTTTAATGCGCCCGGCCCACGTGCCCAAATCTTGATTCAGGGTGGGTATATTGGCGCGGTAATAATAATTAATGCCCAAATGGTCCTGTAAATGCCGGCCCACATTGGGGTTGTCCATAATATTTTCAATACCCATTTGTTGGCATAATGCCCCGGCCCCAATGCCCGATAATTGCAATATTTGTGGCGTGCCAAAGGCACCGGCAGATAATATAACCTCACGCGCGCAATGCAGTTCAAACCTTTGGTTGCCAATATAATATGCCACACCGCTGGCGGTTTTGTCGGTCATTAATATTTTTTCAACCAATGCATTGGTAATAATACGAATATTCGGGTGGTTTTTTATGGGGTGCAAAAATGCCTTGGCCGATGAACAACGCCAACCATGTTTGGTATTAATTTCATAATGGCCAAACCCCACTGGGTTATCGCAATTCATATTATCGGTAATGGGCAGGCCGGCCTGTGCGCAGGATGCAAGAAAATGTTTGGTAATTGGGTGGTAATCGCGGTCGCGCTTGCTGACATATAATGCGCCTTGCCCGTGTTCGTTGCCATCAACATCAACCCTGCGTTCAAACGATTCAAAAATGGGTTTTACATGGTCATAACCCCATTCGCCATTGGTGGCGGTTTGCCAATCGTCATAATCACCGGCAATACCCCGGCAATAAACCATGGCGTTAATGGAACTGGAACCGCCAATTATTTTGCCGCGTGGCATATATGAACCGCGGTTGCCCAACCCCGGGTCAGGTTCGGCATTATATGCCCAATTGACCCGTTCATCGGTAAATGTCATACCATAACCAATGGGGGTTTGAATGAATAATTTATTATCCCAACCACCGGCCTCTATCAAAACAACTTTGAATCCCTTTAATGTTAATTTGTTGGCCACCACGCAACCGGCAGAACCTGCACCAATGATAATATAATCACAATTCATAATTTACCCCCGCCCAACAAATGGCATTTTATTGGCCATAATATTCATGCGCAAAATATTGGTATCCAATGGCATTTTGGCTATATAACGAATCGCCTCGGCCACGGCCGTGCAATCCATTCTGGCCTCGGGCTTGGTTGTTCCATCGGCCTGCAAAACACCAACTGCCATTTTTTCGGTCATTGGGGTGGCGGCATTGCCAATGTCTATTTGTGAAACACAAATATCATATTGCCGTCCATCAAGCGATAACGCCTTGGTAAGGCCGGTAATAGCATGTTTGGATGCCGTATAGGGGGCCGAAAATGGCCGGGGGGTTTCTGACGATATTGACCCATTATTAATTATGCGCCCGCCCATGGGTTGTTGGTGGCGCATTTGCCCAAATGCCCATTGCGACCATAAAAATACCGCATTCAAATTGGTATTAATAACATTCAACCAATGGTCATATTCCAATTCATCGGGGCTCTTGGCCGGGGCAAACACACCGGCATTATTAAATATCAGCGATAAATGGTCATAATTTTCCCCAAAATGGGCAAAAAAAGCCCGGCTGGCCCCAATATCGGTAATATCGCAACTATATACCACCATATTTTGCGGGTTTGGGCTTAATTTTATTGTTTCCTGTAATGCCTCTTTTCTTCGGCCAATCAATAGTACTTTGTAATTATCCTCGGCCAAGCCATTAGCCACCGCCCGCCCGATGCCCGTGCCGGCACCGGTAATAATGGCTATGGGTTGTTTTTTATTCATGGTTGCGTGGGGGCATTGATTGGTGGGGCGGGTGGCGGTAAAAGATTTTCCATTTCCTTGCAGGTTTCGGCCCCATTAAATTTGTTATTGGTTTTAACATATTGGAATAAATTTGCCCGTGGTGGTGTTTTATCAAAATTGATAGATGGCGCATCCAAATTATTGGTTATGGTTGCCGAACTGGGCAAATTGGAGCTAGCATAATCAGCGGTAATATTTAGGCTGTCGGTTAATTGATTATATTCGCCATTGGCAAATAATTTGACATTTTGGCCGGCCATAATAAATTTTTGCACATTATAAACACCGGAATTAACAATAATATTGGTTTTCAGGCAAAAATTGAGAATTCCCTTTAATTTATTACTGGCATTGAGGGTATTATTAAAAATAAGAGGCAATTCATTACTTGCAACCTGACCGTTGGTCATATTAAAATCAAACGCCCCATTATACAAATTGGGGGAATCCATTTTATAATGCACGGTCATAAACCCATTGGTTTTGGTATCGCTTACCTTGATTTTGGTTAAATCGGAAATAAATGGGGCAATGTCAAAATTGGCGGCATTAAATTCCAACGCTACCGAATTTTCGGCAAAATTAATTTCGGTTTTGCCTTTAAAATATCCTTCGCCTGTATCGCTCAAATTATCCAATGTGGCGGTATATAAATCCTTTTTTTCATCTATTAACATGACCATATTGCGAAAACGGGCATTTTTGTATAAAATTTCCTTAAAATTCAAATCCAATTTAATTTGTGGAAAAATTTGCACCAAAAATTTATGCCATTGCTCGGCCCCGTTATTGTCGTGGGGAATTATGATGAATGGCAATTTGTTCATATCAAGTAAGTTTGATTCTAAACTTCCGCTTATATTGCCTTCGCGCCATATAATATTACCGGTAAAATTTTGGTCGGCAAAATTTAAATCCTTAATTTGCCATTCCAAATCGGCTGGGCGTTTTACAATTTCTACATTGGCCTGTAAATTTAATGGCCCCAAACCGGCACCGGTAATGGCATTTATAAAGTCATTAAAATTGGGGCTGTTAATGGTTAAATTTAATTTATTTTCCTTGCCAGTCATTTGCAATAACTTGGTATTGTCCAAATTTGCCAAAATTAAATCCGAACTTAATAATTCTGACTTGCCGGTTAAAACATACACGTTATTATTTACCGAAAATTTGGCTTCAAATATTTTAATGCCCTCGCTTTGGGTAATTTGAATTGTGTCTATCCATATTTTTTGGTTGGCCTTGGTGGTTATGCCCAAATTATTTATGGTTATATTATGAAAAAATTCCTGTTTATTGGAGAATAATATATTTTTTACCGGTGCAGATATTGTTATTGCATCCGATTCAATATAATCAACAAATGGCAAACTGCTATTGTCTATAATGGCGCGTTGGGCGGTTATATTCAAAACCGGTAAAATTTGCACCTTAGAATTTATCAGGCGAATATTGGCGTTAAATTGTTGCGATAATTCGCGTTCCAATTTGTGGGTTATGCGTTCATCATTAATTAAATATAACACCCCGCCCATAAATGCAATGCCAATCAGGCAAACCAATATCAAAAACGCAAGCAATAACCTCCGCGGTATGCGGCTTAAAAAAGATTCCTTGGTTGGTGGTGTGTCTAAAAAATCAACCATGATGCCCAATGTTTTTAATATTTTTGTTATTTTATAGACATAATTAACAAAATAAAATGGCAAAGTCAATAATAATATGTATTATGAAATATTTAATATAATATTTTCATGTATAGTAAAAATACCAAATACCTTTAAAATAATACGATTAATTTTAAAGGTATTTGCTGGATTTTTACTATTCCGGGGGGTTTACAAGGGCTTTCAAATGCCAATTTCATTTATGAAATTGGATAAAAACAAGCACAATTGCTTGTTTTTCATTTGAAAGGGCGAAGCCAAGCACAATTTAATGTGAGTTGCGTTAGCAGAGCAAATTTTCACCCCCCTTTTATCTAAATAGGTTTGCAATGGATTTATTTTTAAACTTATTTAGTGATACCAGTATAAAACAACAGATTCACATAATTGCAATAAACTTACTTATATTCATCTCTTGGTGAAATTCCAAATTTTCTTAAATATTCTCTTGAAAATTGTGCTTGGCTATTATATCCCAACTCATATGCAATTGCTGAAATTTTTTGCCTTCCGGTTCTTAATTTTTTTTGGGCATGCAACAGGCGTAAATCCTTTTGGTATTGCAAGGGTGTAGTGCCTGTTATCTTTTTAAAATGTTCAAAAAAAGCCGAATTGCTCATACCAATTACATTAGTTATGTCATTAATCACCAATGGTTTACTTAGGTTTTCTTGAATAAAATTCGTTACCTGAAAAATTCGGTTAGAAATGCTATTATGTGATAAAACCGCGTTCAATGCCGCAAAATGCCCGCCCAATAATAACCTTGCATGAATTTCCTGCATTGTAATGTCGTTTAATAATTGATGTTCGTCTGGATTTTCTAATTGAAAAATATATCTTTTTAATGCATCAATCAGCGCATCATCCTTATTGGCTAATGATAACGCAAAATTATTATCGTCCATTTGATGTGTGGTTTTTTTGATAGATATACCTAAATTACTTAATATTTCAAGGTTCAATTGAAACACCAAAGCTATATATGGCTCTTCTGGCGAAGCTGTAATAATTTTTGAAGTTATGGGGGTTGGATGAGTGACTAACAAGGATTGGCCTGATTGTATATTAATGGAATACAAAGGAGTCTCAACAATCTTTTCGCCCTGTAAAACCACGCAAATTAATGGGTTGTAAAGGCTTGCTTGCGAGTTGCTTGGGCTATCATGACGCAATAAATATACCCCAGCATCTGAATAGTTGAAATTATTCATAGCTTTATTATCCAATAACTTTGATATATATTGCTTCAATTCTATAATATTTTGGTTTTCCATTCTGTTCTCCTTACAGATATTAATATTGGTAATTTTAATTTTTTAAACAAAAAAATTAATTTGTGGAATATTATGCAAAAAATTTGGAATAATTGAAAAGAAAAATCAAAAAATTTAGGATATTAGGTAAAGAAAAATATAATATCAGAAAGGAATAAAATGAATAAAATATTTATCACTGGAATAGCAGGGGGCTTTGGTAAGCCAAGTGCTTTGTCGTTGTTAAAAAAGGGTTATAAAGTAGCCGGTAGTGTGCGAAGCAGAATCGGAAAAAATGCTGAAAGCATAAACGAACTTGAAAGTGCCGGAGCAAAAATAATAGAATTGGATGTAACTAATGATGCCAGCACCCAAGCTGGGGTTTTAAATGCAATAAAACATTTAGATGGTTTGGATATTGTATTTAACAATGCCGGCATAGGTTCTTTTGGTATTCAAGAATTAATGACTCCCGAACAAATGTCACGGGTTTTTGATGTTAATGTATTTGGGGTTCAGCGGGTAATGCGGGCATGTTTACCATTTTTGCGCGCCCAAGGTCATGGCACAATCATTTATACTTCAAGCCTGATTGGTCGTATTGTTACACCATTTTATGGCAGTTATTCTGCTTCCAAATGGGCATTAGAGGCCATAGTTGAAGCGTATCGTATGGAACTTTCTGGCTTTAATATTGAACATTGCATTATTGAACCCGGTGCTATGCCAACCAAATTCTTTGATAGTCTTATTACCACAACAGATAAAGCAAGAGAAGCCGAATATGGTGATTTTGCCAAAGTCCCCGAAATGTCAAATGCTGGGTTAGCCCAATTACTGCAACAAATACCAATGCAAAGCCCCGAACGCGTTGCCGAGGCTTTGGTGCATTTGCTTGAAATGCCATTTGGTAAAAAGCCGATTCGTACTGTTGTTGACTTTGTTGGTGTTGGCCCGCAAATTGAAAATTATAATCAGGTTTACCATGAAATCACCCGTAATGTTTTAAGAAATTTTGGTATAGAGGATATGTTGAAATTAAACGCATAAACAAAATGATTCAAATGGTGCTTGTATTGTGATGTTGCAATGTTGTGGTCGTATTCACAAAAAAGCAACATCACAATGAAACATCAAAATTATAACAAATCTTTGAAATATTAATTACGTCTTACTTTATTGGTATTTTTAAACTCGCTCTGGGTAATAACAAAGCGCATTTTGTATCACACTAAATGTATTGCAATATTTTCATGGTATTTTATGGTGTCGCATAATTCTAATAAATTATTTTGTGCCATGGCAATGCAACCAGCGGTGGGGGCAAAATTTGCGCGGGCAACATGCACAAAAATGGCACTGCCCAAACCGGCAATAACCGGGTGGCGGTTATAACTTAAAACCCAAATTATATTATAACAATCGTCATCGCGCCATAATTTTTCGTGCGAAAATGGGGCCGGCAGGCCAATTAACTGGTTATAATCAGGGTGGTTTGGGTCATCGTTCCACCCCATACTGGGGTTAATAGCCAATACAGGAATATGTTGGAAGCGGGGCATAGTATCAATTTTATCGGGGCGGTATAATATTTTTTCCACCCGCCATTGGCCAATTGGGGTTATGTTGTCGCCCTCGGCCATTTTATGGCCAATGCCATTTTTGCCAAAGGCGCAAGGGATATAGGAACGGGTTTTGGGGTGGACTAAGCCATTTTTATTGCAATGTATGACCAAATTAGTCAAGGTTGCGAACCGTTGATTTTATTTCATAACATTCAATGACATCATTTTGTTGAATATCATCGTAATTTTCTAATTGAATACCGCATTCATAACCGGTTTGCACTTCACGCACATCGTCCTTGAACCTTTTTAATTGGCGCAGGGCCCCGTCATAAACCACCACATTATCGCGCAATAACCTAATTTTGGCCCCGCGTTTCACCATGCCCTCGGTAACAAAACAACCAGCTATCTTACCGGCATTGGTAATGGTAAATACCTCGCGAATTTGGGCATAACCCAAAAATTCTTCGCGCACATCGGGCGATAACAGGCCACTTAACAGGTTTTTCACATCGTCTATGGCTTCGTAAATAATGGAATAATAACGAATATCGGTGCCCAATTTGCGTGATAAATCACGCGCCTGTGGGTTGGCCCGCACATTAAAGCCAATAACAATACCCCCGCTGGAACCAGCCAGAGTAATATCGGTTTCGGTAACTGCACCCACCGCACCATGCAAAATTTGCACAGAAACTTCATTGCTTTCAATTTTGGTCAGGGCATGGCTTAATGCCTCCAACGAGCCCTGAACATCGGTTTTAATCACAATTGGCAGGGATTTTAACGACCCGTCCTTAATATTTTGGAACATCTGGTCCATGGTGGAACGGCGGGCCTTTAATAATTCGGCATCGCGTTTTTTCTGGGCACGCATTTCGCTAATTTCGCGGGCCTGTGCATCGGTTTCCACCACCACCAGCTCTTCACCGGCTTCGGGCAGGCCGTTCAAGCCAATCACTTCAACCGGCATGGCCGGTGTGGCAAATTCCAATTTGCGTCCTTTATCATCAATCAGGGCCCTTACCCGCCCATAAACGGAACCGGTTACAAATACATCACCTATTTTTAATGTTCCCTTGCGAATCAACACGGTAATAACCGAACCGCGCCCCTTTTCCAATTTGGCTTCCACCACAATACCGCGCGCTTCGCGGTTGGGGTTGGCCCGCAAATCCATTATCATGGCTTGGTTTAATATGGCTTCCTCTAACTTGTCCAAATTCAGGCCCTTTTTGGCCGAAACTTCCACGCATTGCACATCGCCACTTAATTGTTCTACCACTATTTCATATTGCAATAATTGGTTGCGAATGCGGTTGGCATCGGCCTCAGGCTTGTCGCATTTGTTAATCGCAACCACCAATGGCACATTGGCGGCCTTGGCATGTTTTATCGCCTCAATAGTTTGTGGTTGCACCCCGTCATCGGCCGCCACCACCAATACAACAATATCGGTGGCATTGGCACCACGGGCGCGCATGGCGGTAAACGCCTCGTGCCCGGGGGTATCCAAAAATGTAATATGCCGTCCATCGCGCAATGCAACACTATATGCACCAATATGCTGGGTTATGCCCCCGGCTTCACCGGCCGCCACATCAGTTTTGCGTAATGCGTCTAATAAAGATGTCTTGCCATGGTCAACATGCCCCATCACGGTAACTACCGGTGGGCGGGCCAACAAATCACTATCATTTTCTATGCGGTCGCCAATGGTAATTTCAATATCGCTATCGGCCACGCGTTTTACGGTGTGCCCCATGGTGGTGGCCACCAATTCGGCTGTATCGGCATCTATCATCATCATCTGGTTAGCCATGACCCCCAATTTCATCAATTCCTTGATAACCAAAGGCAGGCGTTCCGACATGCGGTTGGCCAAATCTGAAACTTGAATCATATCGGGTAAAGACACCTCGCGGTAAACCTTTTCCGGTTGTTCCACCATGCCTGATTTAATTTTATCCTTTTGTTTTTGCCGTTTAATAGATGCCAAAGAACGCATTTTTTCTTCGGTTTCGTCCTCGGTCAATTTCAAGCGGTTAATATTAATCCGCCCCGATTTGAACATATCCTCGGTCTTATTATGACTGCGGTTTTTCTTGCGTTTTTTGGGTTCTTCCTCTTCCTCGCGCAGTTTGGCGGGGGCCACACGGCCATCAAGTGACGGGCGGGCGGTTGTTGCCGGGGTTGCACCCTTGGGTTTGTCGCGCATACCTGCCAATTTGGCCGTTTCCTCTGACTTTTTCTTGGCTTCTTGCTCGCGTTTTCTGCGGTCTTCTTCGTCCTTGCGCCGGCGGTCTTCCTCGGCCCGTCTGCTTTCAACTTCGGCCAATTTTTCTTTTTTGCGTCTTTCTTCCTCGGCCAATTTTAATTGTTGCAATTTTTCGCGTTCCAACCGTTGGGTTTCATTAAATTCACTGGCCTTTTCCAATGCCTTGATACGTGATTCGCGTTCAGCGGCCGACAGGTCGGAATGATTATGGTGCTGGGCCTGTGGCTTGGCCTTATATTCGGCTGGTTGGGCCTTGGGCTGGGGTGCCTGCTCCACCGGTTTTTCAACCTGCACCGGTGTGGTTACCTCGGGCTTGGGCGGGGCGGGGGGCGCATCAAAATTGCGCACCTTTTGATATTCAACCTGCACGGCCTTTGACCGGCCATGCGAAAAACTTTGGCGCACCTGTTCGCCACCCGACTTATTAATTGTCAGTGTGCCCTTTAATGTTAATGGTTTTTTCTCTTCACTCATTCGCGCGCCTTTTACTTTATTCAAGCCCCCTCTTATACTAACTTTTCCAAAATTTCAAGCTAAGTTTTTGGTTATATTAAAATATAAGTGCATTATATAGTGTTTCAAAAAACTTATCCACAATTTTTTTGCATAATATTGATTTTTTATGTTGAATGTGGGGGGAATCTCGGCAAATAATGATTGGTAAAATAAGAAAGGTATATTAATATGCGCCTCACCATTAATAAAAATGATTTGCAACGGGCCCTAAGCCATGTTCAAAATGTCATTGAACGCAAACACTCCATACAAATTTTGTCCAACGTAAAAATATCTGCACAAAAGGGCAAATTGTCGCAATTAACCTTTGCCGGCACCGATATGGATATTACAATTGTTTCTTCGGCCCCGGCCGTGGTAACACAGGAAGGCGAAATAACCGCCCCCGCCCATATGTTGGCGGATATTGTGCGCAAATTACCCGATGGGGCCGAGGTCGCATTAAGCCAGAAGGAAGCCGATGGAAAATTGGATATTCAATCTGACCGCGCCAAATTTTCATTACAAACCATTTCTTCCGAGGAATTTCCACAGGTAATGGACGAGGATATGGATGTGCGTTTCTCGGTTAAGGCCAGCGATTTGAAAAAATTGATTGAACGCACCCAATTTGCCATTTCTAACGAGGAAACACGTTATTATTTGAATGGTATATATATGCATGCCGATAAGGGCGATGATGGCGTAAAAATTATAGCCGTTGCCACCGATGGACACCGCTTGGCAAAATGCACCGTGACCGCCCCCGAGGGAAGCGAAAATTTGAATGGCATTATTATACCCAAAAAGGCCGTTGCCGAGGTATTAAAATTATTAGAATCCGGTGAGGAAATGATTGAGGTGGGGGTTAGCGACAGCAAAATCCGCTTTGAATTTGGGCATACACGTCTGACCACCAAATTAATTGACGGCAAGTTCCCCGATTATTCGCGGGTTATACCCAAAAATAACGATAAAAGCTTAATCGCCAGCAATAGCGAATTTGGCCATGCGGTTGACCGCGTCTCCACCATTTCCAGCGAAAAAATGCGCGCTGTTAAAATATCCATCAGCAAGGATAATGTGCATTTTTCAGCCCGTTCCAGCGATAATGGAATGGCCGAGGAAGAAATTTATGCCGAATATTCCAATGAACCATTAACTATCAGTTTCAATTTCAGATATTTGTTAGACATTACGCGTCAAATTGATTCGGGTAAAATGGAGGTAATAATGCATGATTCGTCATCGCCGGTTATTATACGTGATGCGACCGATGATTCGGCATTATTTGTGGTTATGCCATTACGCATTTGACCCGAAATTCCAAACCCACCGACCAAAGCACACCACCCGAAATGATTCGTTTACGGGCGGTGCAATTATTTGTAGATTTTTACAATAATGGGGCAAGCCCCGATGCAAAATTTCAACAATTGTTCAAGGGGGCCGATGGGGCCTTTTGCCGGCGGTTGGTGCATAGTTTTATGAAATATGCCAGCGATGGTTTGGCGGTTATCAGGCGCATTAACCACGATAATAACCCAAAAATTCATTATGGCACCGCGTGTTTATTGGCTGTGTTGGTTGAATATGTTATTATGAAAACGCCCAAACATGCGGCACAATCGCAATATACCATGGTATTACAAAGGTGCGATAATGTGCGGGTGAGTTCGTTTGTAAACCATGTTCAATTGGTTTTTCAAAACGAGGAAATAAAACCGGTATATGCCCCATTGGAAGTGCAATTAAAGGAATTTTATTCGGTAAAAAATATGCAAATTATGGTGGCGGCCCACCGCCAAGAACCAGTATATTTTTTTCAATATACCAATGGGCGGGTGAAAAAAATTGCCCGCGGTGTGCAAATAACCAAGGACGAGGATTTTGTTAAGGGCCATTGTTGGGTGCAGGATGTGGCGGCGGCCCTGCCGGTGCAATTATTGGGCGATGTTAAGGGCAAGGAAATATTAGATTTATGCGCCGCCCCGGGCGGTAAAACCATGCAATTGGTGGCCCGCGGGGCCGATGTTGATGCATTGGAAATGAACCCCAAACGGGCCGAAATGATAAAGGCCAATTTGGAACGATGCAGAATGAAGGCAAATGTGATAATTGGCAATTTTTTTGCCATACAACCCACGAAAATATATTCAGCCGTATTGTGCGATGCCCCTTGCACGGCTTCGGGCACGGCCCGCAAAAACCCCGATATTTTGCATAAAAATTACGAATTGCAACAATACCAAACCACGCAATTGAACATGTTAAGCCATGCCCGCCAATTTATTGGGGTTGGTGGGATTATTATTTATTGTGTTTGTTCGGTTTTTCCGGCCGAAACCACAGCGGTGGTTGAACAATTTTTGGCACAAAACCCCAATTATTCATTGCAACCCATAAAATTTCATCAGGAAACCGAATATACACCCGAAAATATTTTGGCCGACCGGCCGGGTTATTACCAAACCATTCCCAATGATGCTGACGGCTTTTTTATGGTAAAATTGTTAAAAAATGCCTAATTTAACCATTTTTGATTGAAATGACATTTACAAGTGGCCATGGTGAAATAGCGGTTGGGATGTGCCCCAAATAATAAATTGGGCGTATTTCACCCACCCCTTTTTTCCTTAAATTGGTTTTTAATGATGGCATTTTTAAATCCTTTCGGTGATACCAGTATACAATATTTCATTGCCAAAGGCCATATTAATATAAATCTTCTGTTGGTAATGGTGGGTTATTTTTTGCTTGCACTTTTAAGCCAATGTTATATAAAACCGGTATATCGGAGAATATTATGGAAAAATCGTTTGACCCCCAATTGCACGAACAAAAAATATACCAACAATGGGAGGAATCGGGTGCATTTCAACCCGACCCACAGGGGCGCGAATCATATACTATTGTTATACCACCACCCAATATAACCGGAAGCCTGCATATTGGCCATGCCCTGAATAATGCCATACAGGATGTATTAATTCGCTTTAACCGCATGAATGGCAGGCGCGTATTATGGCAACCGGGCACCGACCATGCATCCATTGCCACCCAAATGGTGGTGGAACGGCGCAATGCCGAACAGGGCCTGCCCACGCGTGAGGTCATGGGGCGCGAAGAGTTTTTAAAACGTGTTTGGCAATGGAAGGGTGAATCCGGCAATGCCATCACCAACCAATTGCGCGCCTTGGGGGCTTCGTGTGATTGGTCACGCGAACGTTTCACCATGGACGAGGGCATGTCCAAGGCCGTGATAAAAGTTTTTGTCGATTTATATAACCAAGGGTTAATTTACAAGGATACGCGTTTGGTCAATTGGGACCCCAAAATGGGCACCGCCATTTCTGATTTAGAGGTTATACCCACCGAAACCGATGGGTCATTATGGTATTTTGCCTACCCTATTGACGGGTGCGGTGAAACAATTATAGTCGCCACAACCCGCCCCGAAACCATGCTGGGCGATTCGGGGGTGGCGGTAAACCCGGGTGATGAGCGATATAAACATTTGGTGGGTAAAACCATTACCCACCCCATTTCTGGGCGAAAATTAATTATAGTTGCCGATGACATGGCCGACCCAGAGCATGGTTCGGGTGCGGTTAAATTAACCCCGGCCCATGATTTTAACGATTTTAATGCCGGTAAACGCCATAATTTGCCATTCATTACCATTTTTGACAAGCGCGCCTGTATCAATGACCAAGCCCCAACCCGTTATCAGGGCAAAACGCGCGAGGAAGCCCGCAAATTGATAATTAACGAAATGACCGAATTGGGTTATTTTGTTAAGGAAGAAAAAATACGGCACAACGTGCCCTTTGGTGAACGCGGTGGGGTGCCGGTTGAACCATTAATTACCGAACAATGGTATGTGCGGGCCGATATTTTGGCCAAACCGGCCATCGAATCAGTTCGTAGCGGTCGCACCAAATTTTTCCCCGAAAATTGGGCGCAAACTTATTTTCAATGGTTGGAAAATATTCAACCATGGTGTATTTCACGCCAATTATGGTGGGGGCACCGCATTCCGGCATATTATGCGCCCGATGGCACCATTTTTGTGGCCGAAAACCAGCAATTGGCCGAACAACAGGCATTGCAAAAATTTGGTAAAGCCACTCCTTTAATACAGGACGATGATGTATTGGATACGTGGTTTTCATCAGCCCTGTGGCCATTTTCCACCCTTGGCTGGCCCGAAAATACCGAAACCCTGAAAAACCATTACCCGACCGATGTATTGGTAACCGGTTTTGACATAATATTTTTCTGGGTGGCACGTATGATGATGTTTGGCCTGCATTTTATGGGGCGCGAACCATTCCATACAGTATATGTTCATGCGCTGGTGCGTGATGAATTTGGGCGCAAAATGTCAAAATCAAAGGGAAATGTCATTGACCCGTTAACCTTAATTAACGAATTTGGGTGCGATGCCATGCGTTGGACCTTAATTAATTTATCCACCCCCGGGCGCGATATAAAATTGGCCACATCACGCGTGGCCGCCAGTCGCAATTTTGTAACCAAATTATGGAATGCCGCGCGTTATGTCTTGCAAAATGCCCCCAATGCCGAACAAAATTGGCACCCGGGCCAAACCAAACATTTAACCAACCAATGGTTTTTGCAACAAATAAAACAAACGCAAATTGCCATAGATAACGAAATTCAACAATACCGGTTTGATAATGCCACCAATATTTTATATGGCACCATTTGGAATATATTTTGCGATTGGTATTTGGAATTTACCAAACCATTATTGAAATCGGGCGATGAACAATTGGTGGGCGAAACCCAAAATGTTCTGCGTTTTGGTATTGAATCGCTGTGCCAATTGGCCCACCCGTTTTTGCCATTTATTACCGAGGCCATATACCAAGAATTTGGCCATAAAAATTTGTTAATTAACGAAAAAACCCCCAATTATGGCCAATTAATCAACTTCCCACAGGCCAATGATGAAATGAATTGGTTATGCGAAACCATTTCGGCCGTGCGTTCGGTGCGTTCGCAATGCCATATTCAACCGCATATTTTAATGAATTGCTGGGTTGAATTGAACCCCAAAACCGACCAATATTACCAGGCCCACCGCAATTTGTTGGAAAAAATGGCCCGTATTAACCCCGCCCCAAATGCACGTTCGGCCAATGATAAATCGTTAAAGGTGATAGTCAATGGCGGAATGATTCATTTGGCAATTGATGGGGTGGTTGATGTTGGGGCCGAAATTGCCCGCTTGACCAAGGCCAAGGCCCAATTGCAAAAGGATATTGATGGTTGGCAAAATAAATTGCAAAACCCCCAATTCACCAGCCGGGCCAAACCCGAAGTGGTTGATGAATTGCGCGCCCGCACCGAAATGGCCGAGGAAGAATACCATAAGATAAGCGAATCACTTGCCATTTACGAACAAGTATAAAATGAGTTTCGGCAAAGTCATTATTATTTGCCTGTTATTAAATGGCGGGTTTTTCTTTGTGGAAATATATTACAGCATTATTGCCCAATCATCGGCCCTGTTGGCCGATAGTTTTGATTTTTTTGCCGATGCTATGAATTATGCCATTACCCTTTATGCAGTTTATAATAAAAACTTTATTGAACGGGCCACCAAAATCAAGGTCTTTTCCATTTTAAGCTTTGGTATGGCAACACTAGCCACCACCATTTACCGGTTATTTAACGGCTATCAACCCGAACCCCATACAATTTCAACCATTGCCGGTATGGCATTTTTAATCAATTTAACCTGTGTTTTTATGTTATATAACCACCGCGATGGCAATGCCAATAAAAGCTCTATCTGGGTTTGTTCGCGCAATGATGTCATAAATAATGTGGCGGTTTTTTTGGCCGGCCTCGCCATTGCGATATGGCAAATATATTGGCTGGATTCGTTGGTGGGTTTGGGCATGGCCTGCCTGTCATTTTATTCGGGCATCTCCATTTTGCGGTCGGGGAACAAACAGCATAGCCATTAATTTCTTTGCATAAAATTGGGCCATTTATTCTTGACCACCGCCATTTTTATTGAAATATACTCAAAATACCCAATATATTTAAAATTAATACCTATTAATTTTAAATATATTTGCTGGATTACCTACGCTTAATTCATTTAATGGGCGCGAGGCCTGCCGTTTTAGTGATAATATCACCACTGCCAATGGCTTTTTAAGCGATTATTTGGGGCAAAGCGTGCAATTATTGCGCAATGCCCCAACATTCAGCGACAACCCCGAACCC
>JACCDX010430133.1_pt1 | contig 46065 bp, 109 predicted proteins | sample 7449681 | NCBI WGS metagenome assembly JACCDX01 (sample SAMN15323450, study PRJNA562643) | freshwater metagenome | isolation source: river surface water | place: USA:Blue River Watershed | collected 2017-08-18
GTGCGTGTACATACCGAAGAAGATAAAAAAGTTCGCAGACAAAAACTAATTGAGTATCATCAAACACCAGAAGGTGCAGCAACAAGAGCCAAGTCATCCCGTATATCTACAGCAATACGTAAAGGTGAAGAATGGGAAAATATTGAAGCAGATGAATATGCGGTAGGCATACCAGATGTTACCGATTATGTGGCTGAGTATGATACCACATGGGCACGTGCAGAAAAATGGTAGTTGACAATTATTTCATTCAATAGTATAATCTTATACATGGCAGAGATATATACATTTATACCGAAACAAAAGCCTCAAGTGGACAATACAGAATTGGACCGCTTGAGGGCAAAGTTATTGGAAATACATGAAGCCAGAGATGCACTCAATAGAGAAATAAGATTTATCAAAGATGCAATCAATTTACTTGAAAAAGGCGAAAAATGACCGAAGATGACAGTGACTTCGACCATATTGATGAGGTTAGTGTAATTGACAAGATTGACATTTTACTAACACTCATTGAAAATGGCTCAGAGAACTCACGAACCAGATACAGGGCATTAGCCGCTGTTTTGAGTGAAGCTAAATTTGAGTTGTTACATGCATGGAATGAAGCACAATATTATTTGGAACTCTGTGAAGGGTACGAAAAAACAATCAAACAAATAGGCGATGAATTGAGGTAATGATTCGTCGCCAAGGAGACGGCGATGAATCAAATGTACAAAGAACTTCTAATTTATATCGTGCTATTACTCACAACTATGGCTCTGCCATATCTTTTTACAGCAATACTTAAATGAACAAACATTTCACACTTACAGAGTGGGTTGTACTATTTTCTTTATTGGTATTTTTGGTATTCAAATCAGCAGATGCAAAGCCACGTACACAAAAGAAACACGCAGTTGAAACATATGGCACACTGTCGGTGATGGTAACAAATGTGACAGAAAATTCTATGATTCGTGGTCAGAACATAGATCAAGTTCGTGCATTAGCAAGCATGACAAAACTAATGACTGCAATGGTAGCATTGGATCATGATATGAACATGCACCGTAAATTGTATTTGAGTTCAAAAGCAGGCAGCCGTATGCCCAAACGTGAATACACACGTGGTGAATTGTTTCACATGCTATTGATAAAGAGTGATAACGCAGCAGCCGAAACACTTGCAGCAGATTACCCAGGTGGTCGTGAAAAGTTTATTCGTGATATGAATATTCGTGCAGAGATGATGGGGATGTTTAGTACACACTTTGATGATCCATCTGGTTTAAGTTCTGGTAATGTTAGCACCGCATCCGACGTAACACAAATGTTAATCGCATCCGCATATTATCCAGACATTCGTGAAATATCAACCAAGAAAAGTGCAGCAATTTTGACACAGGTCAAACGCAAAAATAGAATTGTTGTTCTACATAATACGAACACTGCCATTTTGTCACAAATTGATGGTGTTCAGGTAAGCAAGACGGGATTTACCAACCCAGCAGGATTTTGTGTTGCCATATTGGTAGAAAAGAGTAAAGGTGATAATGTATATTATGAGGCAATTGTCGTTATGGGCGCACGAAATCCTGCACAAAGAGTTGACACTGTAAAAAGAGTAGTATATAATGATATCAAAGGAGATTATTATGAGCCAAGCCGAATTTGATATTGTTATGAATCGCATCAAGAATCTTACCGAGTATGAAGTTCAAGTATTCATACCGGAAGGTTTTGAGTTTGACGGACCAGTGCCTTATGATATGAGTATATCAGGTGATACCGCATGGGTCAAAGTAATTGCTGCATCACTAGAAGAAGCAAAGAATAAAGCATATGATTTCTTCGAAAGCAAATACAAATAAACCCTGGCTAGCACCAGAATATGATGTACCAGTGCTAGATAATGAAGAGATGTGGTCCCAACGTGTGATTGACCAAGCAGCAGCATATTTGTGGTTAGATATTGATAGGGAAGAAAATGACAGAAAAAACAAGCACAATCAAGATACTGCCTGAGCCAAATATTCATGGCTTGTTTCCAACACCAGTATTATTTGCAAAGTTTTATCGTGATTGGACAAAGGAAGAAAAAGAGTTTTTTGATGAAACTGCAAAGAATACAACACATAATACAGGTAATCTAACAAGTTCTAATCGTTATGTGTTAGATCATCCTGCTATGAAAGAGATTCGTGATTATTATCAATTCTATGTGAATTATTTTATGGAAAAGGTATACGCACCGAAGAACGACGTTGAGGCATATATTACACAATCGTGGATGAATTACACAAAAACAGGTCAGTATCATCATAAACATGCACATCCAAATAGTTGGATATCTGGCTGCATTTATGTGAGCACTGAGCGTGAGAAAGATCGTATTACATTTTATAATGACAAATATCATCGATTAGATTTACCGACAGAAAATTTTAATACATTCAATTCATCGTCATGGTGGTTCTCTGTTGGCACTGGTGATATCGTTATCTTTCCATCGTATCTGACACACATGGTAGAACAAACGACAAGCAATGACACCAGAGTGAGTATTGCTATCAATACATTCTTGAAAGGATATATTGGCGATGAACATAGTTTGACTGGCTTGCATTTACAGGAGCAAGATAAATCTGCACCACAGCGTACAGAAGCACGACCTGAGAATTTACAAGGCGGTTATTAATTAATGCGGGTGTGGTGGAATGGTATACACACAAGACTTAAAATCTTGCGCCGAAAGGATTGAGGGTTCAAGTCCCTCCGCCCGTACCAACAATAGGGCCGGAAGCATTTTTGGTATATGCGTCCGACTCATAATCGGGGGATAGAGAGTTCGAATCTCTCCCGGCCCACCAAACACTGGCGTTAGTTCAATGGATAGAACAGTAGCCTTCTAAGCTATAAATGTAGGTTCGATTCCTACACGCCGGACCAACTACATTATGGAGACAAAATGACTTCAATAATCACAAACACAACAATACCTAATATAAACACAAAAGAATATGCCATTCAAGGGCAAATGCTGGCAGTTGAAAAAATATTGGACAGTTATGAATTAGAACGAACAGGTCTATCAGCAAATATCAAAAACTTTGAAGATGAAATAAAAAAAGATTTGATACAGGAAATGGTGCGTGAAATAGTAAAGAGAAATTGTATAGAGTTCACCTCACAAAAAGACATGATGACCAATAGTGTTGTCTATCGTGCAAGAATCTTTGTAACCCCCGATACACAGACCAGAATCATCAGACAGGTGCAAAAATGACAACAAAAGTTGCTAAAAAGAAATCACTTTGGCGAAAAAGGCAGTCTCCTAGCCGATAATACTTGACAATCTTATCGTTCTCTGATACTATAATAATGTGATGAGAAAGAAAGGTAAGAAATGAGTAAGATTGTCAAAATTGATATAACAGAAGCATGTGGCTGGATCGGTATGGTGTTGATTCATGCTGCGACATTACCAACAAGTCTTGGTGTGATCCTAGGGTACAGTGATAGACTTCCACCACTAAGCATGGTGTTGTTGGTATGGAGTGGATTGTTTCTGTTTCTAATTCGTGCGTTAGGTAGAAACGACAAGTTATACATAATCAGTAACGCCGTCGGTTTCTTCTTCAATAGTGTATTGTTGGCATTGATTGTTTTCAAATAATGGAGAATGTGATGAGTTATTATGGTATGTTTACAGAAAATGGTAATCATGTAATTGGTGCGATTGTATCTGTGGCAAAAGATTACAACTATACTTGGGAATGTGTAAGTGAGATACTTACCAAAATTTCAGAGATAGAGGGCTTTGAAGAGGCGACCGATACTGCGGTTCGTGAATATGTTTATGAAGCTATGGAGGGTGTGTGATGAGAGCGGATGAAATGCGTATGTTTGGTATGCCTAGAGATGAAATTCTTGAGAATGTAAAAGAATCACTCACCTACAGACTATCTGGTCCTGGTATGGTAGTTGCAAGTTATCTATCCGATGCACAGGAAATGATTGCATTCAACGATTCCGAACGGGCTCGTCAGTATATCAATATCGCAAAGATGTTGATGATGGAATTTGAACTAGGATTCAACCCACGATGATACAATATCTTTTTTCCTTTATCGGTGTGGTCGCTATTATGGCGGCCATTTATCTTTTGGAACGACTAAAAAATGATGTATGATGAGCCATTCTATATTGTTGCGGGCACAAGAAAAGAGTTTGAAGATTTTGTGATACGCAAGAACATGATGGGTTTATACTACAACTGGAAATATGTGTGGAATGCCGATATGTTGCGTGGTTTGAATAAAATTCGTGGTTTTTATGTCGGTACATATGAGGAGCGTGAAGATTGGCCACAGATTCAAGTTGCTATTCAGATAATAAAAGCAAAAGGTGGCTGACTTGACAAAGATTGTCGGTATTGATATAATTATTTTTGTTTCTTTGATATGGAGATTGTTATGAGTGGCCCTGGTTTGACTGAAGATGAAATTAATGAACTAGCCAAAGAATTGGCTGAAATTACACTGACTGAAGATATTGAAGCCGAGTTTGAAGCGTACATGGATGCTGCATGGGCAGAGCACGAATTGCAAATGTATGCCGCCAATTCATACGACAATGATGCGATTGCATACGGTGAGTTCTAATGAAACTATGTAAAGACTGTAAATACTTTACCGAAGCCTCTAATAAAGAGGCTTTTTGTTTACATTCAGAATCGGTGATATATGATGATCCCGTATATGGTGAACACTCAAAACGAACTTGTCGTGAAATGCGATTAGGTATTCCAGAACGTGCTGCATTATGTGGCAGAACTGGTAAACTATGGGTCGCATCTGCTACATTTACTAAACAGGAGTATGCTACACTATGAATAAATTGATTATGTTATTTTTGATGCCGTTGTCTATCATTGTAACGGGCTGTAATACCACTGCTGGTATACTCACTGGTGCTGGTAAAGATTTACAGACTGCTGGTGATTGGATGAGTCCAAAAGAAAAGGTACCGCTGAAATAAGGTAATATTATGAGTGATTTTCCAGACTTTGACCAAGCATACAAAACTGCACTGGTAAAAGACCTTGAAGATAAGTTTGAGCAATTAGCGGCTGAGGCTAATTTCAATATCTATCATAGTGATATTTGGCGTGGTACTGCCCGTAAGTTTGCAGAATCAATTGTACGTGAATGTGTATCATGTTGTGGATCACAAGCCGATAAACAAAATCTACTGAAACATTTTGGAATAACTAATGATTGATGAAGATAAAGTAATTGATGCGATTCGGCAAGAATATGCGACAAGTCTACTGGCTTTCACACCCGGATTGGAAAAACTACTCCGTTCAGTGTATCGTGCAGGTTATAAACAGCGTGAAATTGAAGAACTAGAACAAAAGATAAAAGAACTACAGGAGAAAAGTGAATGATTGTTCTGATATTAGTATTGGTATTTCTATTTGCGGGTGAGCCTGACTTGTGGGATAATCTGCATGATTGGGCAATGCGGTCAACTTCACCAAATACAACCAATGTTACCATTGTGAATGGAGACTGTAAATAATGGATGATTCTATCGGAATTGTTTTGATTATTCTGATGTTTGTGAGTGTCGTTATTACTGGTATTGGTGTTCAACATTCAACCAGACAAGATGCAATTGCAAACTGTATCCAGGCTCACAGTGATTGGACAGTAACACAAGCCAATAATTATTGTAACACTGTGATTCGTGAAGGTAAATTACCATGAACGAAGATGATTTAGTGTATCGCCTACGCAAACGAGCAGAGATACGCCGTCAGATACCAGGACGCAAATCCGTGGAAGAGGGCAAGCCCGACCGCATTGCTGATCTATTGGAAGAAGCCGCAAATGAAATTGAACGGCTGCGTGAATATGAATGGATGTATAAGGATTTAGAATAAATAGTGATATGATTCGGTGATAAACCAATCCATATCAATCATGTCCGATCCAAAAGAAGAACTCAAAAAACACAGACCCAAAAAGAAAAAGATGACGGTACCAGCCGAATTCTTACAAGAAGCAAAATCCTACGATGACAAATTAGTGCTAGTAAAAACACTGACCGAGATGGAGAAAGGTCGTGTGCTATTGATTATAAAGGGTATGTTATCTGATGCTGTAAAGGCCAGAGATAAAAAATGAAGCAACTATTGGAAATGTTACCGAAAATCTTGGGCATGATGCCTGAGATAGTAAAGTACATAAAATACTTTCCAATTCTAATGATAATGGGCGGCATTGGCTATGGTGTGTACTATGTGGCACAAAACTACAAAGACCCATACAAATGTTTCAATAACCAACTGTTCAAACAAAAGTCTATTGATTCAAATGTATATGTTTTTGTAGGTGATGTATGTGTAAGTGGAAATGAAAATGAAAATACTAAATTACTTGAAGAGTAAATGGGATGTTGCTACACTAATTGCCATCTGGTTGGTGCTAGGTGGTATGGGTGGTGTGGCATATTCTGTTATTACGGCCAAGCGCCAAGAGGTTGAATTGCACTGTATCGGTAAACATGGCATCCTGTTCACTGACCGTACCGGTGATTATATTTGCATTCGTGAAAAGGCTATCATAAAATGAAAATATTATTGAGTATATTATTGCTGTTCACCCTGGTTGGGTGTAATGAAGTAAAAGAATTGACCGAAAAAAATATACCAGACCAATGCCTGCGCCGTGAACTATTCAATGAATGTATGAAATTACTCCCAGGCGGACCAATTGCTACACATTACAATGATTGGGATGATGTAGTATCCGAATGCCGCACCTATGCATGGTCCGTATCCCATCGTCTCCAATCCGTTGTCAAAAAGGAATGCCAGTAATAAAATGATATTGGTCCTCATAGGGCAAGTTGCTATTATATTACTAATTCTTATCATTTTAATATCAACAACCGACGATATTGACCCATAAACCACTTGACTTAACTACCAATTCCATTTATACTTGAAACATAGAAGATTAATTGGAGGTTGTGATGTTTATCAATTTGACAGCAAGAAAATCTAATGGTGATTTTATGATAACATCTTCGGATGTGTTATTGGAAAAACATCCCACTGCAAGTATGGCAGAAATTTCTGAAATGTTAAGTGTGATAGCAGAGGAATATCATGCTATGGGTTATAAACTTGAAGTAAGTTTTCTGGAGGTATAATATGAGTTGGATTCTTGACGGTGAGCGTGTTACTGCAAATTACTACGGTTACACTGTAACTGGTGTGGTTATCGATTCACGTGTAAAATACGGTGGTAAAGTTCAGTATACTGTAAACTTGGATGAACCACTGACACGGCGCTGGTCTACTGAGCCAATCAGCCGTGTGCTGGTTGATCGTGATGAATTGGTTATGGAGGTAGTATAATGTCTAGGAAACATTTTGAATCGTTGGCAAAGTATATTCGTGGTATAATGGATTCTCATGCTCGGTTGCAGGCATCCATTGCTGTAGCATCGGCTTGCAAAGAAGCAAACCCGAGATTTGATACCGAGAAATTTTTTAAAGCTTGTGGAGTTTGATATGTATACAGTTAATTTTGGTTTGGTGCGTATTGTCTGTGAAGGCAGTCCGTTTGATGTAACCTACGATGTCCGTGTAGAATGGCTTCGTGATGATGAATGGAAACTATTTCAAGGTTTCAATAGTCTGTCCGATGACTATGCTATGACCAATGCACGTGAGGCAGCAGGTCGTGCCGTAGCGAAAATTGCTGCTGAAAAAGCGGCCAATCTTCCTGGGGTGCCAGCCTGATGTTCATGTTTGATATTGAAACACTAGGGGTAGAGTCCACTTCGGTGATTCTATCCCTTTCTTGTATATACTTCCGTTCTGAAGATAAGCCCACCTATCAGCAATTGAAACAGGATGCATTTTTTGTTAAGTTTGAGGCTAAAGACCAAGCCACACGCCTACACCGAAAGATTGACAAAGGCACTCTGGAGTGGTGGGATAAACAATGTACAATGGTCAAGGATGTATCATACAAGCCAACCAAGGATGATTACAAGCTAGAGGACGGACTAAAACTATTTCATGATTGGGTAAAATCAAAAAATGATGATGAGTGTTGGATATGGGCACGTGGCAGCCTGGACCAGGTGATACTCCAATCATGTGAACGTGCAGTGGGTTTAGATACCATATTTCCACATAACCAATGGCGTGATGTCCGAACGGCTATAGATTTGCTGTATGGTACGGTCAATGGCTATTGTGATGTAGACCATCCTGATTTTCTGTATGACCGTGATGTATACAAGCACAATCCCATTGATGACTGCGCCCTGGATATTATGATGCTGGTATATGGCAAAGAAAAGACGACCGCTGCCTAATCCTACACCTGTACCACATCATTCACCATGGAAAAATATTTGGATTGACGATATGGATGAAAATATTGTAGACAATACCGTATGGATCGTAGCTGGCTCTTTTGCTGAATATTTGGACTATTACCACAAATACGGTGGTGCAGCCCGTTTTCAGGGCAAAACCTTCTGTTATGTTGATAATCCCGATGTATTAAAGGGCGTCAAAAATCCTCATGGTTTATGTATTGGAGACTGGAAAAACCACCCAAAAGCAATAGAAATCATACAAAAATTGCATGATTGCCACAATGCTAATAATCCTGCAATCCATAAGCTATACACTGAAATATTAGCACATACCCTCAAGGGCGTATAATACTTGACTTAACCACCGATTCCTGCGATAATATAAATGTGGTGATGATATGGAGGTTGAAATGTTCTGGTTTCTTATAGTTTTGGCAATTATTGTCTGGATTGTAACTCTTCCCAAAGGTGAGTAAAATGAAAGCTATGTTCTCGGACGCTGATGTGGCCCTGGCCGTGACTGATGCAATTAAGACTGGTGACGTGACCCATGTCCGTATCAAGCCCAACAAAATACCCAAGGATGCATATTACCCTAACATGGGTACGATAGGTCAACGGATTCGGCGTAAGGCATTCAAAGCTGGTACTGATGGCTTTTCAATGGCATATCCTAAAAATGATATGATAAGCAAGTTTAAAAATCACAAAAGTATTGGACACTATTGACAGGAGATTATTATGCCTGAGGTGAAAATTAAAGGTGCATTGTATAAAGTTACAATCACTGAATATGATGAAGGCGCACAAAGGCCATGGGGCGAAAAATACTTTGATAATGAGTCTGAAGCTAAGGCCTATTGTGAAACATATAACCGTGAGAATCGTGGCATACCTGAGTGGTACACACGGGCAAGCTATTATAAGGTGAAAGCATGACATATGCAATAGGACAAAAATTTCAGAATACAGGCATGTTCCCTGAGGTGTACGTTCTAGCCCAGGTAGCATTCAAACAAGTCGGACTGGTGAGTATCGAGTCTGGCAATCGTTGGTATGATCCAGTTACGGTCAATGATGTAACGGAGATAACCGATATTGAGTTTGAAGTTATCGCTGGTGATACACCCGAGGAATTTGAGTTAATCAATGAGCCGTGATGTAATATACTGGCACCGGATGGAAAAGACGGATATACCCGACGATCCGTATTGCCGAGTGCCATTTAACATGGACCGAGCTACCGAGACTTCCATGCAAATATTCAATGGTGGTACTGCCGCTGTGCAAGAAAGACTCCAGAAAGCCGTAGCCGGCCGTGGTTATCATATTGTAAACATAGACTGGATGCGAAAAGAGTTGCAATTGGTGCAACAAAAAAATACTTGACTTAAGTACCGATTCCATCTATACTAGAATCATAGAGAAAACGATTAGGAGAAAAAAATGTTGGTACGTGATTTAGTTGCTCTTTTGGCAAATGTTGACCCAGACTTGGATATCCGTATTTCTATGAATATGGAGTATGATGGTGATGTAGGCTCAGTCTATATCACTCATGGTTCCCTGTATTTTGATGATGTATCGGCAGATGATGCATACCCGTCCGGTACTGTTCTGTACACTCGATAAGGAGAATATATTATGAAAGTTACAACTATTTCTGTGGTGGGTGGATGGCAAACCGCTGTGATTTTTGCAGATGGTACACAATCCCTGGTCGGTCCTGTATGCAATAAATGTTCCGACACCTGGGACTGGCAGCGAGCCAACCTTTTTAACGTAGCATCCGAATATGTAATGGTGAAACTATGAACAAAGTTTACATTGTAGTAGAATGCACACCTGGTAATCATACAGTCCTGCGAGTATTCACGACAAATAAAGAAGCCATAGCATATGGTGAGTCCCTGGTGTTTGACGGTGCTATTATCGAGTATGATGTATTTTGTCGAGAGGTGTACTAATGGACAAGACAATATATGTAATCGAGGGCGTCGGCGAGTATGGCCTAGACTTAGACCATAGCCCAGGCGTAGGTGGCTATTACGTGAAACTGTACGATGGCTCCTATGATGCATCGGGATTTGACACTGAAAAAGAAGCCCGAGAGGAACTAGAGTATCTCCTGACACCATGAGTACCGAATAGCCAGAAGGATTTACCATAATAGTAACATTCCGCAGAAAATCCTGCTGCATACAGTAGTGCCATGAGAATGATTCTCATTTGCGTGTGCGTTAATCGCACATGCATTCGCACTAGGTCCAGGGGTGCTATTTAGTCAACCCTCCTGAGCACCCGAATCTGCCCTCTATCGGCCAAGCATCCGTGTTGCAGCCCGACAACACCCAGGGTGCCGCCGCAATCCGCACTTGACAATCCTACCGTACCGCAGTAAAATGGCCACATGATGATTGATATTGGAACTGCAATGGCACTAGAACTGATTGACTGGATTTTCATTATTGCAACACCGATAATTGCGGTGTATATCCTGTGGGACGCTATCGTTGACCGGAGTGAATGATGTATAATGTGCTATTCCCTTCTGGCCGTGTGCTATCCCTGGGTACTATTGAGGTAGCCGAGATGTATTGTCAGGCTTATAATGGCACACTATTACCGACTGGACCACTTGACAATGTGGACGACCGTCTGTATAATGATTTTGTGGTGAATGATATGGAGGCTTTATGATTATCCGTAGGGAAACACTGAACGAAATTTCCACCATGTTAGCTGCTGGTTGCTCCCTGGGCTATATTGCTGGTACACTGAAAATTGCAGTGGCCGATGTGAAGGCTGCTATTGCTGATTGGAAACTGTGAGACTGTAAGGATCTTGAGGAGATGATAATGATGAAAATGAAAGGTTATGCTGAGTTTAGTCCTGCTGAGTCTGCTGTAGCCTATAACTCTGCTGTATTGTGGAAGACTGCACCCATAGAGGTGCTAAAGACTCGGAAACGTAAGGTCAAGCTAGTGGCCTCTGCTAAGACCTCTAAGGGCTTTGTCAAGGGCACTGCTGGTTTTGCCACTGGGTATCCTACAAAGGGCTTCATGTAATGAGCAAAGCACGATTCGATGATGCAGATATTGCAGGTGCTATTGCAGAATTTACTGCAAGTAATCAAGCCCGCATTGCACCCGCAGTAGGGAAAAATAGTTCTGTGACAGTGTACGGCGACAATCCTAATCCGTACAAACCAGTGATTGCAAAAGGAGATGATGATGGGTCAGATGAAACGATTAGTGGACTTGATATTGGAATTGCACCAGAAGGGGCTGACGGACTGGGAGATAGCCAGGGCGTGTGATGTGACCCTGGGTATTGTGCATTATGTGGTAGAGACCTATGGTGTAGCCGTAGTGCCAGGGCAGTAGTTATATCTATGGCAAAAGCTACAATCAAAGGAACATGCTATTTCAAAGCAACCTTATTGAGGCAAAACTCGGATTCTGGCACTAAATCGCACCAAAATTTTTTTTCTGGCCAAAATCCGTTGGCCACTATGAGGCACCATGTTGTATGGATCATACACTGAGATTGACTAATGTTTCACTCTGATGTACAATGATGTTCCTTTTTATATTATGTGGAGAAAATGATGGCAACTGCTGCTAAAGTTATTCCTATTCAACCTAAGGCTGTGCGGAAAGCAAAGACTGCTGCGGTGACACGTGCGACAAATACCAAGACAAAAGAGAAAAATCCAGTATGGGAACGTACAGTATGGAAAATTTCACAGGTGCTTGATGCAATCAACAAAAAAGTGCTTCAGCATATTCCTGTAAGTAATCGCCCTGGTACAGTAGACTCTGGTCCTAATGCAAAGAATACTGGCATTATCAATAGTATTCTAAAGCATTTTGGTATCAATACACTGGTGCTTCGAAACATTACCAAATCGGCTCGCCATATTAAACTATATGGGCAATCGTACAAGTATTTGGTGATTGATGGTGGACATCGGTGCCGTGCGATTAAGTGGTTTATTAATGGTAAGTTCGCTATCAAGATTGGTAACGAAAAACTGTTCTGGAAAGACTTGCCTGAAGATGTTCGCAATGACTTTTTGAACTTTGAGGTCACTGTAGAGATTGTTGAATGCAATAATAATCAAGCTCGGCAGATTTTTGATAATCTGAATAAAACTACTCAAGTTGGTCCATATTCGCTGATTATGTCAGATGAAGAATCCAAAGTGACTGAGTTTGTTCGCAAGATGACAAAAGACTGGACGGAGTATCGCTCACAGTGCCACGAATTTTTCCGTGTTGATAAGAACGACAATCCTATCCACATTCGTAAGAAAAATGCTGCCAATGCTGAAAACTTGTGGGACACGATGGTGTTTTATGTGATTCACAAAGTGCTAGGCAAAGGTAATGTTCTGGCTTCAGAAGTGGCTACGAAGGCTTTGATTGAGCAATACGGCACTGATCGTGATTTGCCGGCATCTGTGCAAAAAGATGTCAATGCATTTTTTGATTTGTTGCTAGAAGTTCGTCTGGAAACAAAGTCATCTGTGAATTTCAACTATTTCTGTGTGTTTCAGACTGTATACTTTCAATTGTGGGAAGATGCACGAAATGCAGGAGAGGGTAAAATCCAGGTTGAAGATGTGGCTGAGTTCGCTACTAAGTTTCACTTGGCGTTTACTGAGTTGACACATACGAAAAACACAGATACCGTGGAAGTAAATGGTGAGATGTTGAAAATAAATAAGTATCTTATCAATGCTGCAAAGGCTGTAGCTCATCCTGATCAGCAAGTCCACGCCGCTGAATTGATTCTTGAGCATATGAGCAATCAATGAAATATAATCCAGCCAATTTTGGTGTGATTACTAAGGCAAAGCATCGGTCCAAATCACGGGCCGATGTTTCTATCCTCCTGGGGAAACAGAACAATCAGTGCTGGGCTGATTTTCATTTTCCAGGGTCTTGTCCACAGCATGGTAAAAAGCTGGTTGCTGCTGATGCCGATGCTGCACATATTACGCCATACTCAAAAGGTGGAAATGATTTTGTTGCAATGTGTAAACACTGTAATCAATTGCAAGGTAGACAACATCTCCGCCATTTTTCACTGACTCTGTTGAAGTTGCAAAAAGAATATCATGATCCAACACTAGCAGAAAAGTGGGATCCTAACTTTCCACTTGACAATCTCCTGTGATTCGCTTATACTAGAACTGTAGAAATTCACTAGGAGAACGAAATGATCTGGTATATTGTAGTTTTGGCAATTGCTGCATGGATTGTAACTAGACCTAAGGTGGGTTGATATGATTGACAAAATGGCATATCTGAAACGAGCACAGGATTACTGTGCCGCACGTGATGATGACAACTGGTTTTGTGAAGTTTACGCAAATTATCGTGAATGGTACAGTGTTACCGACTCGGTTTTCTGTGCTTTGTCGTGGCTCTACGATGAAGAAGTCGCAAAATTGCTGAAATATCAATATTGTGAAGTGAAATTGTGAGACTTGGAGAAAAAATTATGAAAAATGCAGTAAATCCTGATTTGGCCGTTGCTCTGATCGGTTACAAAGACAGAATTTTAGCGGATTATGCTAAATTTTTGAAGGATATTGATAATGACGAGTTCAAATTCGGCGTGGAATTTGCCGAAGGCTCAAAATACGTCAAAATTGTTGCAATTTCTGCGGGCGGCAGTCGCTCCGTGCACTCTTTTGTTGAAAAATCTACTGGCGACATTCTAAAAGCAGCATCCTGGGCTGCTCCGGCTCGCAATTTCACACGTGGAAACGTTTATATCACTTCTTCCTATGAAAACCGTGTTCGTTGGACAGGAATTTGCTGATGCGTGACTACAAATGGGAACGGCATGGCGACAAATACTACTATTTTGACACAGGCACCGGCAAAATCGTCGGTGCCGCAAACAAATTAGCACTTCTGGAAATCTACATTGCCGTAGTTTATACGGGACAATACACTTTTACGCTGGATGATGAAAAACATCTGGGTCAATATATCAATTTAGACTTTGCAAAACGGGCCGTAGAGTTTTTCTGGGAACGTGAAAGTCGTACTCTTCTGGCTGGACCTGAGCCATGACATTTTTCTATTTGAAATTGGGATTAGCGGTACTCAACTTGCTCCTTTCGGGTGTATGGTTAGGTTCTATCTTTATTGACAAAACAATGGGCATATATGGAGTCGAGTGGCAACAATACATGTGGTTCTTTTTTTGTCTTGCAGTAGGCTTGTATTTGCTGTATAATTGTATGATGTATTTGATGACAGGAGAAAATCATGTTTGAATGGATCACAAAACAACGAATTCGGTTCGGTCTGCGAATTCTTTTTTCGTTGACAATGGCATTTACACTATTCGCAGGTAATCATCTGCTTTCAATCTTTGCTGTCCTGATGTTGATTCTGATGGAACTTGAGGATATCAATGACTCCCGAGCTTGATGCGAAACTTTGTGAAAAGTATCCGCTGATTATGTCTGACCGACGCCTCGGTATGCTGGAAACTGCTATGTGTTGGGGCTTTGAGCACGGTGACGGATGGTACAATCTGCTAGATTCTGCTATGCACCTCGTCCAGTCACATATTGACATGGTGAATAAGCGTGGCTATACTATTGAACAAGTGGTGTTTGAGCAAGTCAAAGAAAAGTTCGGTATGCTGACAATTTATCATCGTGGTGGTAATTCTTACACAGAAGGTGTGCTCCGTATGGCAGAAGAAATGAGTCGCCATGTCTGTGAAGAGTGTGGTGACGTTGGGTATCCAAATGAAAAGGGATGGATTCGCACATTGTGTGAAAAACATCACGCTACGCTATGATATTCATCAATGTAATTCTTGCTGCAATATTTTGGAATATGGTTGATGAGGCTGTGAATGATGATCGCCCAGGTTGGGGCTTTACTTATCTTTTTATTTCTGCAATGAACGGCGCTGCTGTTCTTGCTGATATTTTTTAGGAGTGTAAAATGGATTTGAAAGAAACATCGATAGTGGTAGGTGGTTTTCTGTTATTTTTTGGTATGTTGTTTTTTACGTGCATTTATGAAGCAACAATGAAAGAAGAATGCCGACTTGCTGCTATTGAGCAAGGGTATGCTGCTGTTGAAGTTCAAGCAATTTGCAAATAAGGAGATATCATGCCTAATTGGTGCGACAATACGCTACACTTGCGTAATTCAGACAAAACAAAACTTGATGCTGTTGAAGCGGTTCTTGCTGATAGAGAAAATCAAGAACTATTCAAACATTTGCGCCCATACGAAGGTGAATGGGACTATGGCTGGTGTTGCAACAATTGGGGCACGAAGTGGGAATCACGAATCATTGATTTTGATCGTCCTGATGACAATGAGATAACTGTTTATTTTGAAACAGCATGGGGACCACCGACCGTATTGTATCAGTATCTTTATGAGTTGAATGAAGGTTGGGATATTGAAGCATTTTATCACGAACCGGGTATGTGCTTTGCTGGTATCTGGCGTGATGGTGGAGAAGATCATTATGAATTCTCTGATATGAGTGCTGAAGAAATTGAAGAAGAACTTCCATCTGAATTGGATGAGATGTATGGTATTTCTGAATGGAAACGTGAGTGGGAAGAAGAAAATGCCGAAGAAGAAGATGAAGAGTTGGAATGGCCCGAGCCTAAAGCAACCGAAGAAGAAATGAAACAAGCATTGAAAGAACTCAGAGAAGAGTTTGACAGATTATCTGTAGAAGATGACAAAAAGGACAAATAATGGGGTATGGTGTATACTCAAATTCGTATCAGGGTGATTACAAACGTGTTTTGACAGTTTGTTCTGCAAACATGTTGCGGTCGCCTACGATAGCACACGTGCTTTCTGCCGAACCGTACAATTTCAACACACGGTCGGCGGGTACGCAATTTTATGCTTTGATTCCTGTTACCGAAGATTTGCTGATGTGGGCAGATGAGGTCGTTTGTGCTGATACTGAACATGCATTGTACATTCGTGATAAAATGATAGAGTATATGCTTGATAAGCCTATCATTGATTTGAAAATTCCTGATATTTACGAATATCGCAATCCAAAACTGATTGAACTAATCAAGGAGCGTTATGGACAACGAACTGCTGGAACAACTGGCGCTTAGAACTGGCGGAAGTTACTTTCCGCCCGTTTTTCAACAATATCAAAGAGACTACATTCTTCATGTGTTGTCAGAAATACATGATGTGTTTCAAAAACAACAATTTGATGGATATGCAATAGACTTCTGGGATGATATTGTCAAGCATTTCAAACTTGACAGTTATGAAATTGAAAAGTTGCTAAAAAACAACACTTGACAAAGTTCGGAGCTTCTGAGATAATGTCTTTACTGATTGATTTTATGGAGGTTTGTGATGGCATACGTTTCTCAAGAATTGAAGTCTAAGTTAGCACCTACAATCAAAGCAATTTGCAAAAAGTATGGCGTAAAAGCCAGCCTTGCTGTACGCAATCATTCTACGCTGGTGCTGAATGTAAAATCTGGTAAAGTTGATTTTATCAGTGACTATGGCAGCACTCCTGAGGCACGTGCTGATGCTGAGAAGTTCGGCATTCAAGTGAATCCTTATCACTACAAAAATCACTTCATCGGTGATTCGTATTTCTTTTTGTCAGAAGTAATTCCAGCAATGAATGACGGTAATTGGGATAAGTCTGATGCACAAGTTGACTATTTCAATGTCGGTTGGTACATTGATGTAAATATTGGTAAGTGGAACAAACCCTACGCTTTGGAGGCTTAATATGGATCAAGTATCTAAAATTATGGCGTTTGAACAAGGTGATCTTGATTTTGATCAAACTGTTGAATTGTTTCAAGAATTGATTGATTCGGGTCTTGTGTGGCAATTGCAAGGTTCGTATGGTCGCATGGCAAATTCATTGATTGAAAATGGATATTGCAATGCATGATGAGCCAAAAATTGTTGCGAATCGTATTCGTACACCCGACGGTACGATTCTTGAATCAAAGCACCGCCACGATTATGTAACTTATGTCGATAAGAACGGCAAACAGTACATGGTTGATGGCGGCTTAGATTATTTGCGTCGTAATTTACACGATGATGCACCGTACACTGAACTGTCTGTGTATTCTGATGCGCCACATGATTTGATTAGTGAAACATTCAAATGGGGTACACGTGGTAAAGACGGCAAACAGCCATTGATATATGTACCGCTGAAAGATTTGACAACGCCTCACATTGAGGCTATACTAGAAACACAAACCCACATTCCAGGTTATATTCGCAAAATATTTCTGGATGAATTAGATTTTCGTGAGTAAGTTGCATATATACTAATATGGACAAACTAACACATATTACGAAGCAGTCGCCCGAATATCGCACATTTAGCGATAATGGCTCATGGGCGCTTATAGCGGGAGTTTGTGTATAGTTTGTAAACGTTAGCAGATATACAACGAACCCCGAAGCCCAAAAAGTTTCGGGGTTTTTTGTTTTTGTGCTTGACAAAGTTTTGAAGTCCTGTAATAATAGATTCTGTTGCAGTAATCGTTCTTTTACAAATTAGTAACACTTTTATCTGGGTGTATTGTCAGCCTGGTAGACGACCCGCCTTGGAAGTGGGAGGCCGCAGGTTCAAATCCTGCCACCCAGACCAGATAAAAAAATACTTGACAGAGTTTTGAAATTAGATTAGAATGGCTTCTGTTGAGTGAGTGAGAAAAAACGGAAGTGAGCGATCCGACTCTGAAAAGAGTTTAGCAAGGGTTGATGCGGTAGGGCAGCTTCGGCATCTGTAACAGCGATTCCTTGTTAGTTCTCAAATTTATTACAACACGACAACGCACCAGGGCTTGGCCCTCCTCTGCGACACAACGGAAACGGCACACCAGGACTTGTTCCTTCTCTGTGCTATTGAATAGTATAATTATGCACCCATCGTCTAGAGGCCTAGGACATTGCCCTTTCACGGCAGTAACACCGGTTCGAATCCGGTTGGGTGTGCCAAAAAAAGGAGAGTCCATTATGGACAGTGACAAGAGTGGTAAGATTATGCGGGCATAGCTCAGTTGGTAGAGCAGCGGACTTTTAATCCGTTGGTCGTGGGTTCGAATCCCTCTGCCCGTACCATATAAAAACACATTAGTTCTAAGGGTTGTTCCGAAGGTAATTATCTTCTATGAAGTCCTAGTGTGTTTCTATATGGTAGCAGTGAAGATGTGGCCGAAACGTAAATGAAGCTAAACCCCTGGCTGTTACCATACCTTATATGAAAGTGTATTTCTGTGCAAAATGACGGTCACCTACCGTGCAGTCTGCGACCCAGATGGGATTCTGGGCAACGTGTATGATAGCAAGCCTGGTACAGTTAGTTAGACACAAACATGGGAATACATTTTCATATATGGCACTTTAGCATAGTTGGCCTAATGCGCTGCCCTGTCACGGCAGAGATCACGGGTTCGAATCCCGTAAGTGTCGCCAGAATTATTGCTCAGTAGATCAGTCGGTAGATCAGCGGACTGTTAATCCGTGTGTCGTTGGTTCGAGCCCAACCTGAGCAGCCAGTATCCCAGAGTCCCTTCTCTGTTATCAAAGGGGGTATGTTGGCTTCACCAGAATGCCAGGGCGCATACGATCAACTGCCTCAGAGCCCAACCGTGAAGGGTGCAAGAAAAATCGTAGGTGGGTATCACGCCTTGTTTGACCAAAAGTAAATGTGATGGACAGAGTAACCGCTCAGTCTAGGGCTTATGGGAATAAGTGGCTAGACACGAATTATTGGGGGTTCGCCAAGTTGGTAAGGCATCGGATTTTGATTCCGACATGCACAGGTTCGAGTCCTGTACTCCCTGCCAGAATAATCTGGGTTGGATGCTCTAATGGTAGGGCAGCGGACTGTAAATCCGTGGCTTCGGCAAGTAGGTTCGATCCCTACCCAACCCACCAGTAACGATGGTGTCTATAGTGTAGTGGTCTGCATAGGGTGCTGTGAACGCCTTGGTATGAGTTCGATCCTCATTAGACACCCCAAATAACTTGAGTTGTGGCAAGTATAGTCCACAAACAGGAGTGTAACCTGATTCATACAAAAGATAAGTATGAAACGTGAATGAGCCATCTTTTGACCGTGTTCTTTAGGCAGGAAACACATAAGAAAACGGCAGGCGTTAAACGTGATTACAATCGCCTAGGTAATCAGCAATCCGTCCTTAGCTCAGTGGAAGAGCATCACGCTACGAACGTGACGGTCGGGGATTCGACTTCCTCAGGACGGTCCAGAATTATGGGGTTGTAGCTCAGTTGGGAGAGCAATTGCTTTGCAAGCAAAAGGTCGTCGGTTCGATTCCGTCCAGCTCCACCATAGTTTTATTGCCGGTTTAGCTCAGTTGGCCAGAGCATCCGCCTTGTAAGCGGGAGGTCGTCAGTTCGAATCCGACAACCGGCACCAGTTTTATCGCAGAGTATGGAAGTGGTCATCCGCTTGGTCTCATAAGCCGAGAATCGCAGGTTCGAATCCTGCCTCTGCAACCATTTACAGGTGACTTATGTTTAAAAAAGAAATTGACTTGGATGAAGTGGCTGCATTTCTTGATACATGTGGTCCTGATACAAAAGTTTATATCGGAGCAGACTCAGAACGTTTTCAAATAAACGGTGAATGGTTTGCCGATTACATTTTAGCAGTGGTGATACATATTGATGGTCGCCACGGTTGTAAGATTTTTGGTGCTGTACAACGTGAACGTGATTTTGAACAGAAGAAAAATCGCCCACGTTTTCGTTTGATGAATGAAGTTTATAAAGTTTCAGAATTGTATTTGAAACTGTATGATGTAATACCGCACGATATTCAAATTCATTTGGATATCAACCCAAGTGAAATGCATGGTAGTTCGTGTGTGGTAAATGAAGCAATTGGCTATATCAAAGGTACATGTAATGTGATACCATTGATCAAACCAAAAGCATTTGCGGCATCATACGCAGCAGATCGTTTTAAAACTTTAGTAGCATAATGCGGATATAATTCAGTTGGTAGAATGTTTGCTTGCCAAGCAAAATGTCGCCAGTTCGAGCCTGGCTATCCGCTCCAGTATTACGGTGTGGCGTAATGGCAGCGCAGGAGTCTCCAAAACTCTTAGTGGGGGTTCGATTCCCTCCACCGTAGCCATTATGGTGCTTTAGCTGATGTGGTCATAGCGGTGGCCTGAAGAGCCATGGAAGTTAGTTCGATTCTAACAGGCACCACCATTGTCCTGTAGTTAAATGGTATAACTGTCGATTGATAATCGACCATTACAAGTTCAATTCTTGTCGGGACAACCAGAATTGGTAATGTAGCACAATGGTAGTGCAGCACCTTCATACGGTGTGTGTTGGGAGTTCGAGTCTCTCCATTACCACCATGCGCCGGTGACGGAACGGTATACGTGTTGGTCTTAGAAACCAAATTTTGGGAGTTCGACTCTCCCCTGGCGCACCAAACACTCACCCTTGTATACGGTGTATAATAGGACAAGTAGTATACAAACGAATTGCGTGTGAGGCGATGCATCGTTAGCTCAGTGGTAGAGTCCCTGCCTTACAAGCAGGTTGTCGTTGGTTCGAATCCAGCACGATGCACCAGTATTACGGTAAGGTGGCAGAGAGGTCCAATGCAAGGGTCTGCAAAACCCTAAAGCCGTCGGTTCAAATCCGACCCTTACCTCCAAACATGGAAGTGTGGATGAGTGGTTTAAATCAGCAGTCTTGAAAACTGCCGACTGTAAAAGGTCCGTGAGTTCGAATCTCACCGCTTCCGCCAAATAAGAGAAAAAAATGTTGATACTTACAACATTGCTAACAATGGTATTTTATTGGATATTGTTTGGTGTTGCTGTAACGGCATTTTTATTTTTGATGTATGGTGTAGCATTAATCTCTGGAGTGTTGGCCGAGTTGGTCGAAGGCACTTTCCTGCTAAGAAAGCATACCTCATAAGGGTATCATTGGTTCGAATCCAATACACTCCGCCACTTGACAAAGTTTTTCGTTTGACGTATAATGTTTACTATTACTTGGAGAACGAAATGAAAACAAAGACAAACAAATTGAACAAACCACGAAATTTTGTGGCAAAAGATTTGTTTACTCCGAAGTATCGTATGAAAGTAGAAGTAAATTCTTACAACCGTGCTTCCGAAAAACAAACTTTGCGAAAACAAAATGTCTATATTTAAGAAAAAAACTGAAGAAGCCGTCACGCCTGCCATCTCTGGTAATGAAATGGAAGATTTTGACGGCTTTTATTTCGTTCCCGATAATGATGACTTTGATAACAATTACAAAATGATATTTTTCAACATGAAAGATGAGTATTCAAACTCAAAACCAGTTGAAAGTTCACATATGGGTTTGAAGTATCATTTATGCTTTTTCAAAACCGATGAGAATGGTGCACCTGTATTTGATGATGCATTTGAAGCGATACTTGTTGATCCTTTGGCATACATCAAAAATATGACGGGCACAGGTATCGGTGGTTGTGTACTGAAGAAAACTGAAAAGTCCGATGGATGGTGGACAGATTATTTGGATTACATTACAGGCGGTGAGTTCAAACAAAAAGTGAAAGAAGCATTTGGTTCTATTGCAAACAATTGATGGAGATTTATTATGGAACATATATTTTCTGGTGACACTAAAGATGGAAAACATGGTCGTAAATGGTTGCTTGGGCTGCTAGAAACTGAAGTCGTTGAAATTGAATTTACGAAAAAAGACGGCACTGATCGTGTAATGAAATGCACACTACAAGAAGATTACTTGCCTGAATATGGAGTGATTGAGATTGACAAAGATCGTTGGAAGAAAGATTCTCTGGCAGTCTTTGACATTGAAAAAGAAGGTTGGCGTTCATTCCGTTGGGATTCTGTAAAAGCAGTACGCTTTACTCTTGGAGATTAATATGCCCAAATATATCGTAGAACAAATTTCTGTTCACCGTAATGTTTATGTTGTAGAAGCAGAAAATCAAGATGAAGCAAAGAAAGTTGCAGCCGTTGCTGATGATAACTGGCAAGAATGGCTTGGTCAACTTGATGTTGATGTGAATGAGTATTCCGAAGAAAGAATCGCATACTTTAAACACAAAGATTATTTCTGGGCAGGCACCTCATACAAAGACACTGATGGATATCTTGCATACATACATCCATCTGGTGAACATATTGAACGTAAAGAAATTGTTGTCAGATAAATCAATGCGGGTGTAACTCAGTTGGTAGAGTGTTTGCCTTCCAAGCAAAATGTCGTCGGTTCGAGCCCGATCACCCGCTCCAAAGGATTATTATGAAATCGTGGACCTTAGAAGTAAAACAACTAGAAGATGGTGATTACATTCTAGAATTCAACGATGAGATTCTGGCCGAGACTGGCTGGAAAGAAGGCGACAATCTAAAATGGATTGACAACGGTGATGGTTCTTGGACCTTAAAGAAAGTTGATGATGTTAATACAAACGTTTGAAAAAATTATACCAAAGACATATCAAGACAGAATAGACAATATCATTAATAATGATATGTTTCCGTGGTATTTTTTGGATAGTATTTTAACACAGAAAGAGTACAATTACGATTATAGGAAAGATATTCCTACATGGAATAAAAATGAAGTCGTCGATTCATTTGGATTGATTCATTTAGCGGGTGTTGACAATGAAGCTAATTCACCTTATTTTGAAATGTTTCTACCTGTTTTATATTTTGTGGAAGAAAAAGCGGGTGTTGAAATAGATCAAATTTTGAGGGTAAGAATTAGACGCACAATGAAAACGCCCAATACAAATGAAAATACGTATAATACTCCTCATGTTGATTTAATACATGATAAACCATTTTTAACTTTTGTTTATTATGTAGAAGAGTCTGATGGTCATACTATTCTTTTCGATAAAATCTATCAAAAAGATTCTTTTGACTCACAGAAAGAACCACCAAAAATAATGAAAAAGGTCCCTCACATAAAGGGTAATGGGGTTTTGTTTGACGGTTATTTGTTTCATGCCGGAAATAGTCCACAGAACTATATGAAACGAACAGTAATTAATTTTGATTTTACTATTAAGGAGAAACTATGAGTTTAAAAGGCACAAAAACCGCTGAGTGCTTAAAAGAGGCTTTTGCGGGTGAATCTATGGCAAATCGTCGTTATTTGTATTTTGCAAATCAGTGCGACATTTCTGGTGAGAACGAATTAGCAGCATTGTTCCGTTCTACAGCAGAGGGTGAAACTGGTCACGCACATGGTCATATGGAATATTTGATCGAAGGTGGTGCAGGTGAGCCTGGTACTGGTATGCCAGCAAAAACTGGTAAAGAGATGTTGGAAGCAGCAATTAGTGGCGAAACACACGAATACTCTGACATGTATCCTGGTATGGCAAAGATTGCACGTGAAGAGGGTTTTGATGAAGTCGCAGATTGGTTTGAAACTCTTGCGAAAGCAGAACGTTCACATGCTAATCGTTATCAAAAAGCATTAGACAAACATCTTGCTGAAAATTCTTAATATCTTTTAATGATTTTAACTATCTAAATTAAAGTTCTTTATTTCTAGATATAAAGAAACCAATGGTTTCATTTTAAAGGGAGAATAGTATGAAATGGTCTACACCCGCAGCACAAGATATGCGTTTTGGTTTTGAAATCACAATGTATATTGCAAATCGTTAAACAAAAGCGGCTACCAAGCCGCTTTTTTATTCTTCATTACCTTTATTCTAAATTCAGAATCATTTTTCATATTCTTCAAAGCAGCATTTACCTGAACGGCTAACTTACAATCTTTAGTAACAAGAATTAGATTATTACCTTTGTTGGTATAGATGTAGTAAACATCCTCATCTTCATCTTTTTCAACATACATCATTTCGGTATCTCACAATCAATCCATTTCAAGTTTTGATAATAATCATAACCCCATGTTCCTTTAGGTAGCAAACAACGACCAAGTTCTGGTTTATTCTCAATTCTTATTTGAACAACTGCCCAAATTAACCAAATTATGTAAATTGATAGAACTGTTGCTATTCCATATTTCCATGCATTGCAACGAATATGAGCGATTCTTTTCTGTCTTTTGATTGCAGCAATTCTATCGGCTTCTCTTTTCTTTGCCCATGCGACTGCTTGTTCTTTTTTCATTTTCTCCATCATTTTTTCGACTCTTGTGTATAAGTCGCCTAATTCTGGAGGACAATTATAAACCATAAGTTCACGTAACTCAGCCTGCATAGAAGTTAGTCTGCTTTGCATTAGGACACGCTGAAGAGCACGTTTACCAAGACTTGCTTCACCAGTATAAACTTCTTGGGCACGTTTTTCTTCATCTTCAAAGATAGCAGTACATTTTGCAAAGTTTTCAAAGTAAACGCCCAACTCCTCACCTATCTTGGTGTAGATATCGTCGGGTTGCTGGTTTTTGAGTTCTAGAATGCGGTTCTTTTCCGCAATGTACTGATTCTTCTCAGCAATTGTGGCAGGCTTATCTTTGTGTTTTAGATGAAACTGATCTTCAAGGTCTTTTAGTACACCTTGAACGTCGCCAGCAACACTAGATATTTCTTTGTAGAGTTCGCAGCCTTTTTTGACTGCTTGAACAGCACCATTTGCAAGTGCAAACAGGGTTAGGGGATCCATTATCCTTTCTGTAACATTTCCTATAAGAAACATGAAAACGTTCAAAAAAGACAATCTTGACAATCACCCTGTATTTATGCTATACTGGAAGTTCGTGAATAAATACATCATGGAGATGTTATGAGCAAAGCAATTGATGTTAAGGCAATCTTATCAAATAACAAAGAACCCAAGTTTTCGGGTGAATTGTCACAAACGCAACTTACTCAAGCCCTGAGCTGGTACGCTCAGAATCGTGATAACAAAGATGCAATAAAATACGCTACCGAATACTTCAAAAAGAAACTCAAAATCCCGGCTCCGGACGCTCTAAAGTCCCAGCCTAGTACATTTGGGTTCATCTGTCGAATTGTGAGCAATGGCGGTCTCCTAAACGCTTCCAACACTACTTGGTTCAATGAAACAATCAGCAAACTCAAGCAGTCAATTCCTGTTGTCAAATCAACAACCACAAATGTCGTATCAATTCAAGATCACATTAAAAGAAAAGCAAGTGATTGTATCGGAGAATTGGAAGGTCAAATTGACGAACTGATAACAACAGAGTTCAAAGCGAATGTTTCACCTTATGCAACAATGACTGGCATGGAAGTCAAGGGTGCACATACAAAATTTATAATTGAGCACTTCAAAACACGCCGTACAGAATATGATGACGTTTTGACAACAACTGATGCTGATGTCAAAGAAGCATATTCCAACTTTACAAAAACACAACTAAAAAAACTGATAGCATATTGTGATCAGGTAATTGTTGATGGTATGAAACTTGCTGGTGAAGCGGTGAAAACACGTAAGCCACGCAAACGTAAGGCAAAGTCTGCTGATCAACTTGTTGCTAAGATGAATTACGCAAAAGACTTTGCCGAATTGAAACTTGTGTCGACTGATCCTAAAACAATCATCGGTGCATCATCACTGTGGGTGTATAATACCAAAACAAGAAAACTTGGTGTTTATCATGCACTTGATGCTGTTGGTCTTGGTATCAAAGGCTCTACGATACAAAACTTTGCCGAAAGTAAGTCTATTAGCAAAACACTCCGTAAACCGGCTGTGACTTTACCAGAAGTTCTGAAAGGTGGTAAAGTTGCATTGCGGAATATACTAAACGACATTCGTGCCGCAGAAACACAGTTGACAGGCCGAATAAACAATGATACAATTCTGTTGAGAACTGTAAAATGATAATCTTTGACTATAATCAAGTAGCCATCTCTACATTGATGGAACAAATCGGTTCATCTAAAAAACCGGTTGAAGAAGCATTGGTACGCCATATGATACTCAATGTGATTCGGACATATGTAAAGAAATTCAAGGCTACACATGGACCAGAAGTGGTAATTGCGTGTGATAATCGTAATTACTGGCGCCGTGAATTTTTTCCACAATACAAAGCATCACGTAAGAAAGCACGTGAGTCCTCTGGTCATGACTGGAATTCTATTTTTGAATGTTTACACAAAATCAAAGAAGAACTGAAAGATCATTCACCATACAAAGTGATTGATGTTGATACTGCTGAGGCTGATGACATTATTGCCACACTGACGATTCGTAATTCTGTACACCAGAAAATTATGATACTATCGTCTGATAAAGACTTTGCACAATTGCAAAAGTTCCCAAATGTTGAGCAATATTCACCAATACTGAAAAAGTTCATAAAAGAACCTTTGCCAGCAGTGCAACTGAAGCAGATGATCATTCGTGGTGACAAGGGCGATGGCATACCAAACATTTTGTCAACTGATGATTCTATCATCAACGGTATTCGTCAGAAGCCTATCACTGAAGCCAAGATTATCAACTGGCTGAATCAAGCACCAGAAGAATTCTGTGAAGGTGAAATGCTGCGTAATTACAAGCGCAACGAAATGATGATTGATCTGACAAAAGTGCCAGAAACGCTTCAGCAATCCATTATAGATACATATGATGCTGCTACTGGTCACACCAAACAGCATTTTATGAATTATATGATTGCAAACAAACTAAAAAACTTGATTGAGGTAATTGATGAGTTCTGAGAAACTATACTCTGAGATATTTGAAGAGTTCGAAAAAGCAACAACCAAACAAGAACGAATAAACATTCTACGCCGTGAAGGTGATGAACGTTTTCGTTTCTTTCTACAATTGGTATTCAATCCTGCAATTGAGTTTGACATTGCACTGCCTGATAGATATAGACCAGCAAAAGAACCTGCAGGATTGAACTACGCATATCTTGATACACAGATGCCCAAAATGTATCGATTCATCAAGAATCATCCGATGCGTCCCGAAGGTTTTACCGCAGAAAAAACTACACAACAAATCTTAGTTATGGTAGAATCATTACACAAAGATGAGGCTGCTATTATACTTGATGTACTACAGAAAAGATTCAAAGTAAAACATCTAACTGCGAATTTGGTAAGAGAAGCATTTCCTGATTTAGCGATATGAGAATAGTTGTCGTATCTGGTGGATTCGACCCCATCCATTCTGGTCATCTTGCGATGCTGCGTGAAGCGGCAGGTATGGGTGACAAACTTATCGTTGGTGTAAACTCAGACATTTGGCTAACACGCAAGAAAGGCAAACCGTTCATGAACATATATGAACGCAAGGCTATTCTACAAGCAATTCGTTGGGTAGATGAAGTGTGGGAGTTTGACGATTCTGACGGTACAGCATGTGAGTTACTTGAACGAGTGATGTCACATTATACAACACGAATATATGAAAGTAATGAATTTGTCTTTGCGAATGGCGGAGACAGAAATGCAGAAAACAATGCTGAAGCAAATGTACCAGGTTGGGAATTTGCGTATGGTGTTGGTGGCAGTGATAAAAGAAATTCATCATCTTGGTTATTAAGGAGCTGGAATGAAAGTAGCGGTAGTGACACCGACCATAGGTTCAGATTATTTGGCGAAGTGCGTAGAGTCAATTCAGAATCAGACTTATGAAAATTTAACACATTATATTTTTGTTGATGGTGACGAATATACAGACAAAGTTATAGAAGTCACAAAAAATATTTCTGATAATAAAATAAAAGGAGTATTTCTTGAAGAGAATGTTGGCAAAGGTTGGTACGGGCATCGTGTATATGCTGCATGTGGTTTTCTTGTCAATGCTGATGCTATATGTTACCTCGACGAAGATAATTGGTTTGAGCCTAATCATATTGAGAAACTTGTGGAGAGAATCCAAAAGGGTGTTGATTGGGCATACTCACTGAGAAAAGTCGTTGACAAAGAAGGTAATTATGTTTGCGATGATAACTGTGAATCATTAGGCCAATGGCCAATCTATTTCAATAAAGACGCATATCATATTGATACTTCATCATACATGGTGAAGATTGATATTGCACGTAAACTAGGTGCAGCATGGTATGGTCAATGGGGTGCAGATAGACAGTTTTTTAATGCACTGAAACAATACTTTCCTAATTTTTCTTGTTCAAAACAGTATTCACTGAATTATCGTTTGGATGCAAATCCTAATTCTGTGAATGCAGAGTTTTTTGAAAAAGGTAATGCAGAAAACGCTAAACAATATCCAGATGGCTTTCCTTGGCAAAAGCAATACTCGGAAGAGTATGTAGTTGGTCCGGGTATTACTATAGTGAGTGGTTGATGACGGAAACACATAAAAGAACCATTGTAAGGGCAGTTGTCTGGAGAGTTATTGCAACATTAGTTACAGCAATTTGGGCAGGATGGTCAGGTGCAATTATGGCCAACGTAGTTCTTACGATATTACATTACATTCATGAAAGAATATGGTTGAAATTAGATTGGGGTAAAGTGAATGATACTTGATTATACTGAGATTGAAGGCGTAAATCTCATAAAGCCAACTGTTTATGAAGATTTTCGTGGTACAAATTTTGAGTCATATAATGCTTCCAACTACTACAAAATACCAAATAAATTTGTTGTAGATAGTATCTCCACATCACGCAAACATGTTCTGCGTGGCATACATGGTGATCACAGAACAACAAAACTTGTTTCGTGTTTATATGGCACCATATACATGATTGTACTTGATTTGAGACAAGACTCAAAAACTTATGGTATGTGGCAATCGTTTACACTATCAGATAGAAATAAACATCAATTATTGATACCACCAGGCTGTGGCAATGCACACTTGGTAATGTCTGATGAATGTGTATTCAGTTACAAACTTGATCAATACTATGATCGTGAATCACAGTTCACAATCAAGTGGAATGATCCGATGTATGCAATTCCATGGCCAATTAAAAATCCTATTTTGTCTGAAAGAGATAGATGAGAACAGCATTTGTAACAGGCGGTGCAGGTTATCTTGGTTCACATTTAGCAAAAGCACTTAAACAAGCAGGTTATTATACTTTCTGTTTTGATTTGATGCTTCCAGAAAATGAAAAGTATTGGGACAATCATACAATCGGTGATGTTCGAAATTTAGACGATTTGTATGAAGCATTTGAACTTCAAAGAATTAATGGAATAAAGTTTGATGTGGTGTTTCATCTTGCTGGTCTAATTGAAGTTGGTGAATCCGTTCACAAGCCAGAAAAATATTGGCAAGTAAATGTAGGTGGTACTTGCAATCTACTTAATGTGATGAGGGAACTTGATGTTAGGAATATTGTTTATTCTTCTACTGCCGGTTTATATCGTTCTACTGGCACGGACCTCTCCGAAAAAGACCAAATAGCAGAAAACAATCCGTATGCAAACAGTAAGTATGCTGCGGAATGTGCAATTCGTAATTCAACATTGAATTATATTATCTTTAGATTCTTCAATCTTGCTGGTGCTGATCCTGATGGTGAGATGGGTGAATGTCATGAACCAGAGACACATTTGATTCCGCTGATGTTTGAAAATCTAAATAACTTTGTAATCAATGGTGATGGCTACAATACGATTGACGGTACATGCGTTCGTGACTATGTGCATGTATCTGATGTTGCAGATGCACACATACTAGCAGACAACTATCTACAGACAAAATTACAAAATGAACCTAGACTATTCAATCTGGGCACAGGAAAAGGTCATACAATTCTACAAGTGATTGACACTGCTGAAAAAGAATTGAACATCAAAGTCAACTATTCGTTTGGTGCAAGAAGAGAGGGTGATCCTCCACGCCTGGTTGCTATTCCAGACTTGGCCAAACGCTATCTAAATTTCAAACCTAAACATAATCTGAAGTCTATTTTGAGAACTGCGTATAATTGGTATGAGCACAGACACAGAAATTCCATTTGAAACATATGCACACTTTTTATCTGGCAATATTGAGCCGATGAATATTGAAGCAGCATCACGATGGTTACTGTATGCAAAATTCAACAAGATTGAAAAGCCACTCACACTTCACGTAAACTCTGAAGGTGGTGATTTAGGTGATGCCATTGGTCTTGTTGATCTGATGCGTGGTCTTGGCGTGACTGTTAGGACTCTAGGATACGGTAATGTAATGAGCGCAGGATTCATGATATTTGCTGCTGGTCAAAAAGGCTATCGGGCAATAGGCAAAAATACAACAATCATGATTCATCAGTTCAACGATGGATTTGACGGTAAGTATCATGACATGAAAGCGTATGCTAAAGAGTGTGACAGATACAACAAAAAGATGGAGCAGATTTTATCAGAATGTTCCAATCTTACTGTCAAAGATGTAAGAACTAAACTTCTAAAGTCAACCGATGTCTGGTTGTCTGCTGAAGAATTAGTAGAATATGGTATTGCGGATATTATCTTTTAGGAGTAATAAATATGTTGTCTGGCGGTAAAAAGTATCAGAAGCCAAAAAAGACCAAATTTCACAAAAACCATGAGAGCGATGAATATCGTAATTTGAAGCAACACAAACATCATGATAAGACGATGTATCGCCTGTTAAAACAGGAAAACGATTATGTCTTACAAGGACGAACTAAAGAAGCAGATTGAGCAGTTAGAACAACAAACAGATTCAAACAAAGTGCGCCTTCAACAACTCTATCGTGAGTTGGCTGACGTTCAACTGAAAGAAAGAATTGGTGAGCAACCTGTAAGTGTACAATTACTGCAAGGGTAATTGCGATGCCTTTTTTTACCACATTTGGTGCAGCATCAATTACTGCTTATGGACAAGGCAAAAATGTTAATAGATTCGGTCCGCCACAATGGGTAACTGCGTCTGGTAGTTTGGGAAGCGATTATACCGAAAGATCAAGTTCTTTTACACCGGAGTATTTGACAGGTGGGTTAACAACAACATTCTCAGTTGTAAGTGGTAGTTTGCCTACAGGACAATCCTTAAACTCCTCAACCGGTGTTATAAGTGGAACCGCATCTGGTGTGAGTGATTATACAAGTTCCACTTATAACTTCACATTGAGAGCAACAAATGCCGCTGGTTCAGTTGATAGAGCATTCAGCATTACTATCGCAAGTAGATATGTAGGTTTCAGATGCACTGAAGTTGGTGAAGGTGGTACATGTGCAGATACCGCTCCCGCAGGAACGGTATTTAATCGAAAAGATTTTTCAGCATACGGTACTCCAGGAGGTACATGTGGCGCATATACAATTGGTGGATGTAATGCTGGTGCATCAAACAGTTGGCTACCATCGCCATTTCCAACCACATCATACTCTATTGGCATGAGTAATGGTGTTTGGGGTGATCCTTGCGGTGGAACATTTAAACGTGGTTATGTTCAAATGAGTTATGGACCTTTCTAAATATTTTTTGAGTGAAGAAAAACAACAAGAACGACTATCCATATGTAATTCTTGTGAGCATAAAATAGAATTGACTAATACATGTGGCAAGTGTATGTGTTATTTGCCGTGGAAAGTTAATTTAGCGCCAGCTAGTTGTCCAATTGACAAATGGACACATGTAACAATTAATAATGTTGTAAATTAACAACACTTGACAAAGGTAGACTTCTCTAGTATAATGAATATACTATGAAAAGTCTGCCTAATGTTGGTTCGACAATTTCCGTAAATTGTCAATATTACACAGGTCCCGCCGAGTTCACTGGCGTGGTCGTCAATCCTTATCGTTGGCTAAACGACGGTGAGTTCTGTTTACAAACTGGCAATCCTGCTTTTCCGGTGTCAGTTATTAATTTGAAAAATGTTGTTGATTTGAAAATACTCAAAGGTTCAACAACAAACATCCGAAAGTTCAAAGTCGCAGGTTCAAAAGGTGAATATATTGTAACATTGTCAGGTAAACACTATTCATGTTCCTGCATTGGTTTCAAATATCACAACAAGTGCAAGCATATCACATCGGTGAAAAATAAGATTACCACTTGACAAGTGGCTCATTCCTTGATATAATGGTGTTGTTATGATGATCAGAATATATTCCAGTTCGAAGAAAAAGAAGTTGACGAAGAAACAGTTGCAAGAACAGCAAGATTTCATTTCGTCAATCAACAAGATCCCACTGCCGTCTGGCGGCAAGTATCCCGCTGTTGCGCCTAAAAAAGTGCAGAAAGCAAAACCGGTGTTTTCGTACACACCTCCACGTGAGACTGTTCGTGCACCGTCTTTACCAGATACCCACAAGGGTGCACTGACTAAAACTGGTATCATGAAAGATTATCACAAACTCTCATCCTCCGACCGTGAGATTGTGAACGATGTTGCATCTTGTACGGCTCCTATCCACAAGAGTAGCTATACCTATGTTACTCCTGGTATGGATCCTGCAAGTCTTGGTCGGAAAAACGAGGTATTGTAATGCTTGACAATCTTGCCAAGTCATGCTATACTATTATTTCTATTGTTATTATGGAGTTTTGTTATGAGTAATAAATCTGTTGACTATTGGTCAAAACGTAAGGGCAACAAATCTGGTAAACCAGTTCGTTGGGAACGTCTGTTGATGGTTCTCGGTAATGGTGGTGTTGTGACTCTGAAAGAAATTCAGGACACAATGCAGTATGATACAATGTATCGTATCGGTGCTGAGATTCTCACACTGAAGTACAATGGTGGTGTGGTAAAAGCACACAAGAATGGTCGTAATGTTATCGGTTACGAACTTGTCAACTTCAAACAGATGGTTGATACAAAACTCACACCACGTGGTTTCTCTGTGACATCAATCGTTGGTCGTGATGCTGGCATCGACAATCTTGCTGCATTGAACGCTAAACCTGCGAAAGCAGTAAAAGCGCCTAAAGCGCCTGTGATTGAGGACGAAGTAACTGAAATCACTGAATAATCGGTTCCGGGGTATCGGCAGAGTTGCCGATATTAAAAGACAAAGACTGTCGGGAGACAGCCAGTGCGCCCCACTTTTATAAGGTGAATTATGTCTAAACTCAAAGAATGGTTTGCTGCCAAATATCTACAGATTGAGGCGCAAGCCATCAAGTCTATTGATACAGCCAATTTTTATAGTGATCTATTTACAGAACGACAAAAGTTCTATATGATTGTCACATTCATGGCACTTCTTGCTACGACTGGCGCATATGGCGCTGTTCAGTTTATAGGTCTTGTTTATATTATGTCTAAATTAACACCCGAGGACAAAGATGAAAACTAAGTTTCTTTTTCTTATACCACTTCTTGCGTTGACTGCTTGTGTTACGCCACCAGCACATAAAGATCCTGTTCATAATCCACAAGGTCTGAATTCTGATGAACTCATCAAAGCACAAATAGCACGTATTGAAAAACTTGAACGTGAAATGGAACGTCGTGAAAACGATCTAAAATTTCAACACATGAAAGAATTGCATCAAGTGCAAATTCAAAGTAAAGCACCACATACGGTAAATACTAACTGTAAATTTTTCTGTTTCTAATGAATATTTTCTATCTTGATCACGATGTTACGAAATGTGCAGAGATGCACAACGATAAGCACGTGGTCAAAATGATTCTTGAGTATGCACAACTTTTATCTACCGCTCACCGTATTCTTGATGGTATTGCTGAGTCTGGTCTATCTAAAACTGGACGAAAGAAAACAGTTTATCGTTTGCCTGACAGCCGTGATAGTATATTGTATGGTGCTACTCACATACATCATCCATCTGCTGTTTGGGTAAGACAGTCTCAACAAAATTATATTTGGCTGGCAAATCTTCTGGTTGCTTTGTGTGAAGAATACACATATCGTTATGGCAAGACTCACAAAGTAGTTCGTGACGGTTTGTGTTATGCACTATTAAATGTTATTCCAACGAATATTCCAGACAAACCATTTACAGAGCCTACACCAGCAATGCCCGATGATGTTAAAATACTGAAAGAGATTCATACAGATCGATATACACTTGATTCTTTAGCATCATATCGCAATTACTATATAAAGAATAAGACACACTTGGCTAACTGGAAAAATCGTCCAGTGCCAAGTTGGTACCTTGAAAATATAAGACCTACTTGATGCCTACATACGATTTTTTAAATACTGAAACAGGTGAGACATTTGAGAAACTTCTAAGCCTTTCCGGCAAAGAAGTTTATCTCAAAGAGAATCCACACATCCAACAAGTTCATCTCGGCGCCATGTCAATTGTCAGTGGCGTATCAATTACTGGTAAAGTACCAGATGGTTTCAAAGAAGTCCTAGCAAAAGTTTCCGAGAATCACAAACAATCTTCCGTGGCTAATCGTCATGGTAAGAAAGGAATCAAAGAATCTCAAACACAGAGAATCGTTGATAAACACTTAGGTAAATTTGGGCAGTAATTTTGTTATGCTAACTTGTCTTAAAAGGAGCAGGTATGGCAAAACGTTCGATGCAGAAAAAAGTAGCACTACTGAATGAATACATCACAAAAGAATTAGAGCGTGAAATAAAAACAGAAATAACTCAGATTGAAAAAGAACACTCAACTGCAAAGAACGAAAAGAAGTTTATAAGACCATACTTTAGTAGGAATCATTACTTTACATAATGCGAATATTTGAACACGTAAAATTACCACAGTTACAATTTGATCTAACTGCTGAAACTACCGATAGTGGTAGACTTTATACTACGCCAGAGGGCAACAAGTATAAGTCTATCACTACGGTGCTTTCTAATTACAACAAGCAATACATCTACGAGTGGCGCAAGGCTGTTGGTGAAGAACGTGCAAATGAAGTGTCACGCAAGGCAGCAAATCGTGGTACGAAGGTTCATAAAATCTGTGAAGATTACTTGAACAATGAAATACCAGAACTGAAGATGCAGATGATGATGCCTGATTTGAAAGAACTATTCTTCAAAATCAAGCCACATATTGATGAGAATGTCGGCAACATTTACTCACAAGAACAAGCACTTTATTCTGACAAACTTAGAATTGCTGGCCGTGTAGACTTGATTGCTGAGTGGAATGGTAAGTTGTCGGTCATTGACTTCAAAACATCCACTAAGCAAAAAGATGAAGAGGACATACAGAATTACTTTATGCAGTGTACAGCATATGCACTAATGTTTGCTGAACGAACTGGCATGTGGATTGACGATATTGTGGTGCTGATTGCAACTGAAGAAGGTCCTGCTCAGATTTTTGAGCGTCAGATTCATGACTATCGGCAACCTCTGATGGAGTATATTGATAAATATGCTTGACACATTGGAGGCATCATGCTATCATTAAAACAATACTTACAATTAGATGAAGGCAATCCACTTGCTAGACTGGCTAAACATGCTGAAGAGGGTAGGCATTATGCTGTTATTTCCTCACAACGACCACATGATGAAGTATCGCCAGAACAAAATAAAAAGAATCATGAAGAACTAAAGAAGAAACTGACAGCGCAAGGATATTCACATAAGGAAGTAGAAGGACATTGGGAAGGTGGAAAAGAAAAATCAATACTCGTACATGCAAAAGGCAAAGGTGAAGAGCACGGCAAACAGTTGCTCCATGATATTAAGAAACATGGAGAACATTATAATCAAGACTCAATCTTACATCATGATGGAAAAACAGCAACCTTACATGGAACAAACAAAACTGGATTCCCAGGACACGGCAAGACTGAAAACGTAGGTAGGATGGCTTATAACAAAGCACATGCACCATTTCAAACAGAAATGAAACCAAAGTCAGACAAGCCGTTGAAGCCTGGAAGAACAAGCAAAGGTTCTGCTAGATTCACAACGGAGTAATAATGGAACTTAGTGAAAAAGAATATGACGAAAAACTTGATCAGTATTTGAAAGAACAAGGACCGAATCCAGGCACTACATTCTTTGGTGCTTGGGGTTGGTATGCAACAAAGAAAAATGATTTTGATAAAAAAATGCAGCAGGAAGGAATTGTTGTAATCCCTTCAAAGTGAAGGCATTCTGGACGGCGGTTCGATTCCGCCCAGCTCCACCATAAGCACATAGTTGTCCTAGATGAAAGAAACCTCTGAGGGCTCTAGTGGGGATTGTGTGCTTTTGATGGGGCTGACCTGGTTTCGACAGGGTGAGATAGTGGAGAAGGCAACACGAAAGGCGACGGACGTAATCCGAGCAAAATAAGTAATCGCAAATGACGACTACTACGCTCTAGCAGCCTAAAATTGCTAGATGGGGTTTGAGAGAGTGTACCTTATTAACCAAACACTCTCACCAAATTTTTATATTATGAAAGTATACATTTCTAATTATCGTGATCACTGGATTTCTCCATACACAATACTGGAGAAAGTTTTCTTCTGGCGTGAGATTGACTACGATGAGCCTATCATTGATAAATGGTCAAATCGTCTTGAGCCTATCAGCAAAGCAATCAAAAAAATTCTTGATACTGTACGTCCACGTGTAGTTGATGTAAAGATTGATTATTGGGACACGTGGTCAATGGATTCTACACTTGCACCTATCATTCTTCCGATGCTAAAACAACTGCGTGATACCAAACACGGTTCACCTATGGTTGACATGGAAGATGTGCCAGAATACATGCGAACAACTACAACTGAAGATTGGGATTCACAACGAGTATTTGATTTTTATAATGAAGATATGCCTGATGGATATGATGTTCATAAACGTTGGGATTGGGTGCTGAATGAAATGATTTTCGCCTTTGAACACCTCATTGATGATTCATGGGAAGAAGCATATCGTTCTGGAGAGTTTGATACTGTTCAGGTTCCTTGTGAATGGGATGACAATGGAAAACCGACACTCTATTCTATGGAACATGGACCCAATCACACATATCATTGCGACTTTGCCGGTATAAACAAAGTTTATGAACGTATAGATAATGGTTTGCGTCTATTTGGTAAGTATTTTCGTCATCTCTGGGATTAAGGATATACGATGAATAGTCTTATACCTTTTTTATATGATTCTGAAAATATAAGTCGAGATATACAACAAGAAAAAACAAAAGTTTGTAATAAATGTAAAAATAAACTACACATTTCAAACTTTAGTAAAGAGTGTGGTAATAAAATAAGATCCCATTGTAAGTCTTGTGATAAAAAAGTGGCCAAGGTAAGGGCTCATTTGAGAAAAATAACGCCCCCACCAACATCGGATTACGTTTGTCCTATATGCAAACGTAACGAAATGGAAATCAAATCAACAATGCAATATATGACAAGAAATGTTCCTGTTTGGTCGTGTGATCATGATCATGGGACAGATCAATTTAGAGCATGGTTATGTAATAAATGTAATTTAGGATTAGGTAATTTTAACGATGATATTGAATTGTTGAAAAATTGCATAGCATATCTGGAAAAGAACAATTAAAATCACTAAATATATGACTGGCACCACACACACAATCGCCAGTAAACACACAACACACAACACACAGGAGAAACACATGAGTAATCTGACACCGTTCGAGATTCGTCTTGAACTTCTAAAAATGGCCAAAGAACTTCTATTGGAAGATTATAATTCCAGTAAAGAACGGCTAATCAATGAATGGCATGTGAAGGTAGAGTCTGCTAAACTAAACGGACAAACAATACCAGATCATCCAGACTTTCCAACTTATCCCTCAGAAACAGATATCATCAATAAGGCACAAGCCTTGAATGGTTTCGTTTCAAATATCACAGCAGAAAAAACACAGAGCAAGAAGTCTGCCTGACGGGAACGGAGGTGCGTTGGTTGCACCTCTCTAACTTATAGGAGAAATAATGCGTTACATAACACTATTACTTTGTAGTATCTTTGCAGCATTTGTTTTATACGTAGGACATGCAGCAGCCAATATTCGTATTCCAGTTACACCAAATGTACAACTGGAAGATTTGACACCACAAGCACGTGCGGAGGTAGAGTGCCTTGCACAGAACATGTATTTCGAAGCCGGCAGAGAACCGAAACTTGGTCAACTGGCTGTAGCATTCGTTACACACAATAGAGTTCAGTCGGGTATGTTTCCTGACACATATTGCGGTGTCGTAAAACAAAAAGCAGAAGGTGTTTGCCAGTTCTCATGGTATTGCGACAAGAGAGCAAAAGCCATGATTGATAAAAACATCTTGACAACCGAGAACAATTCAGTGTATAATAATCTTACTGATCTAGCATTACGCTTTTACCTATACACTGAAACATTCAAAGATCCAACAAAGGGCGCTATGTTCTTCCATGCTGATTATGTAAAGCCAATGTGGAGTAACATAAAACACACTGTGCAAATAGGCAGGCACATTTTTTATAACAAGGTAAGTAAAAAGCAAGCATGAGTATATTAAACAAAAAGGAGAAGGTGATTATGGAAAAAGGATTGAGTAGTACAACCACAATATCAATTACTGTGGTTCTACTTTCAATCGTTGCTGCGATATGTTGGTATGGTTTGAATGACAGAAAACTTATGGCAGCAAATATTGAAAACGCTATCGCAAAGGGCATTGATCCACTGACAGTCAGATGTTCATATGCCAAGAGTGATGATATTGTTTGTATAGCACACGCGGCAAATCGTAAATAATAGGAGATTACATTATGAGTTATGATGATTACAATGACAAGCACAACTTTACATTTCGGTTTGATTCGAATGATGGTGAACGCCATCTGGAAATGAACGTTAATGAATTATATCTTTATGATATCTTTGCACGATTCAAAGAGTTTCTACAAGGATGTGGATACGAAATTCATGGTGAGATTGAAGTCGTTGAATATAATTCTGAACGAGACTACGATAGCGGTTATACTTTGACAGAGCCACCAAAACATGAGCCTAAGTTTGACTTCAGTAATATACCAAACAACAACTGGCCATTTGGTGCGTTGAAAACAGAAGGTGTCGGTGTTGTTGAATGGCCACCAAGTTCTATTCCTGCATTGACTACTGCTGATTTGGCACAAATTCAGTCAGTTGATTTATCATCTTTGACTGTAACTGACTTATCTACATTGACAACTAAATCTTGGAGTGAGTGGTCGGGCACAGGCATCAACAAGTATCCAACGATGGCACCTTTATCATCTGAACAGATTCAATCGTGGACAACTGAAATGCCAGGTACACTTGGTAGTGCAAAATATAATTGGTCGCAGTACGAAGGTCGATAAAAAATCTGATGCCTACTAAAGATGAAATGATGAAGTTTTCTTTGCAGATTGAACGGCTAGTGGCCAATACAGATTACACATATCTTGAGGCTATTGCTGAACACTGCAAAGAGACTGGTTTGGAAATTGAGGTTGCTGCTACACTCATTACGCCAAATCTCAAATCAAAGATTCATGAGCAAGCAGAGCGTTTGAATATGTTGAAAGTGAAAGGTAATCGTTTACCGATATGACAGGTTATGAAGCATTCTGTTTATATACTTCTCTCAAACTTCATTTCAATTCCGATTCTTACGATTACTTTAAGTATCATGGTAAAGTAAGTACAAGTATTGATGCGTTTGAGAATCGTAAAGACAAATATCATTTCTACAAACTGAGTCGTAGATTTGCCAATGCTGAACAAGGTCGTGATTTTATTGTTGCTAATCTTGTGCATGATTCTAATGTTTGGATTGGGCATCTATTGACCAATGAATCTGATGTTGAGTATCGCAAACGTCAGAAAGTCATACAGTCTTTGACATATACATTCACCAACGAAATTGCATCATTGATGAGTCAAGGTAGTCCTAATGATTCATTAATGGTGCAAGATGGTGATTATCCGAAGTTGCTGACAATGCTTCTGCACGATGAACTTTCGTTGGAAACAGTCTGCATATTGAATCGTCTGATGAACTTTGTGCCTATGTGGGACAGAAAGATTGCGGACACGATTCATTATCCAAACGTCAGTAGAAAGATAAAGAAATATACACCGTTCATACAATTTGAACCTACAAAATACAAAATCATACTAAAGAAGGAATATGATGCGAATACAGAAAATATATCTTGATATGGATGGAGTTCTATGTGACTTCTATAAAAGATACAAAGAAGTTTTTAATGTAGACTTACTATCAAAACGTCCACACGGTGAAAAGATTACACTTGAATGGAACAAGTTCGTCGAAGGTAATAACTTTGAAAATCTTGATTGGCATCCAGGTGGTCTTGAACTACTGAAGTATATCATTTCACTTGATATACCTGTAGAGATCCTTTCTTCTTCTGGTGGCCATAAACATCATGATGAAGTGAAGCGTCAGAAAAAGGTCTGGTTGAAACGTCACCACATTGACTTTACAGCCAATATCGTACCGGGTCGTAAACTGAAGGCTACCTATGCAAAACCAGACATCATTCTTATCGACGATACCGAAGATGTCATCGAAGATTTTAATCTTGCTGGTGGTATCGGCATACTTCACAAAGACACGGCTAAAACGATAAAAATCGTGCAGTCTATACTTGACGACACATATATACAAGTATATAATGAATCATGTGGACAAGATGCACATACAATTTAATACTAACTTATACGAGGTAATATATGGACTTTTCTAAACTAAAAAGCAATCGCAATTCGTTCGACAAACTCACCAAAGCGATTGAATCAATCAACACACCAGCAGAAGGCTCAAAAGGCGATGATCGTTTTTGGCAGCCTGAAGTAGACAAAGCTGGTAACGGCATGGCAATCATCCGTTTTCTACCAGCACCAGCAGTAGATGGTGACGATGCACTTCCTTGGGTTCGTATCTTTGATCACGGCTTTCAAGGTCCTGGTGGTTGGTACATTGAAAACTCTTTGACAACTCTCAATCAAAAAGATCCAGTATCAGAGTACAACTCTGTTCTATGGAATTCTGGTATTGAAGCAAACAAAGAAATTGCACGTAAACAGAAACGCCGTTTACATTATATCGCAAATGTGCTGATCGTTTCTGATCCAAAAAATCCAGATAACGAAGGACAGATTCGTCTGTACAAGTTTGGTAAGAAAATCTTTGACAAACTTACAGAAGCAATGAATCCGCAATTTGAAGATGAGAAGGCAGTGAATCCGTTTGACTTCTGGGAAGGTGCAAACTTCAAAATCAAGATTCGTCAAGTTGAAGGCTATCGTAACTATGACAAGTCTGAGTTTGAATCACCTTCAGCCGTGTTTGATGGTGATGATGCGAAACTTGAAGCATTGTGGAAAAAAGAATATTCACTCAAAGAGTTTCTTGATCCTAAAAACTTCAAGTCTTATGATGTGTTGAAGGCAAAACTCGACAGAGTTCTTGGTCTTGATGGCGCTGCTCCTGTTGCAAAGACAAAAGCAGAAGATTTTGTACCAAAGACATCGCCTGATCTTGATGATGAAGAACTAGACTATTTCAAGTCTCTAGCAGAAGATTAAATCCTCCTTTATCTTAGTCATCTGCGACGGCACCTTCGGGTGCCGTTTTTTTTATGATCTATATGGTGCGTAATGATAAGTTGTTTTGTCTACCATTAAAGCAACTGCATCTGGATTCATTACAGAATAACCACCGCCTGTTGTTGCTGCTGCAAGACCTGGTTGACCATTGTTCACTGTCTGTGAGTTATCAACAAAAGTAGGATTGTTCATGAATTCTTTTGTTATATCCCTGAGCATGTCTGCCAATTGCGTTGAACCCTTTAGTAATTGGCCACCCATCATTCTATCAAGAGCCATAATTTGATCTGCTGCAAATGCTGCCGCTGAATCTGATGCTGATGGTTTCGGAGTTTCTTTTCCTGGCATCTTAGTTGGAGAAGGTCTTTGTGCCGATGCCATTTGAGTACCTGACGAATCCATGGTACCGCCAGCAAATAATGATGCCTCTTTTTTTCTTCTGGCGTCCAAGCCAGCAAGATATTTACCTTGTGAAGTTTTCCAACCTTTTTCGTAAATAATATTAGAAGCTGCTGCTGAATCACCTTTCATAATTGCATCTCTCAGTCCTGCTTTTACTAAACCAGGTAAATTTCCAGGTGCATTATACGCTAAAGAAGTCAAAGCACTTCTTTGATCCTCACTCAGTTTTTGCCATGCATCTGCGCCGATTGCGTCCGATGCAATTTTTTCATATTTTGGAATATCTGTTGAGAGTAGTGCTTGTGCTTCTTCTTTTGATATTGTAGTGTCTTTTCCACCCGGACCCCTAACTTCAACTTTTTTACCATTCCCTAAATTGATGTAACCTTGCTTTATTTCATGTGCAGTTATTAGATGTCCGTGACCAATTGAGTATTGATTTTTTGTATTACCCGGTGGATCCAAATATGCTTTACCAGCAAATCCTTCCATTGAAGAAATGAAACTTGCTGCTCCTTTGCCCATAAATTGTGAAACGCCGGCTGGTGTAGGAGAACCCTCTCTTGCTGCTAAGTTTTGATTGTATTCCTGCGATATATTTCCAGGAGTAAGACGATTTAAAACTCCTTGAGTATTACTTGTTCTTGCTTGTTTTTCTTTGATGAATGCTTCATTCTCTTTTATTTTACTTTCTATATCACTTGCTCTTTGACCCGCAGTTTCATAACCTATGACATCACCCGCTTCATTATATTTTGCGACTTGTCTGCCATCTTTCATTACCTTTTTCAATTCTTGACGTAAGGCATCGTTTTCTGATTGCGCTTCTTCAATACTTTTTTCACCTGTCATTTTGCCATATGCTGCCATCGCAGCCGCAACTGCTAATGAAACTGCTGCGCCAGTCAATGTGTTGAAACCACCAAGTGCACCCATTGCGCCGATTGCAATCATTCCAAGAATTTTTCCTTTATTTTCTTGAAATAAGTTTAGCATGAATCCATACATGTCTTGTAAGACTGCTGTGCCCATATCTTTGAATAGATTTATCGCAGTTTCTAATCCAGAAGCAATTTTGTTTACGGTGCCCTGAAACATTTTTTTAGTTTCATCAACAAATTCACCTAATTTGCCTCCAGTCATTTTATCTAATTCTTCATAGAGTCCTGATAATGCTTCTTTTATTGAACTCAGAGAATCACCTATTCCACCACCAATTTTTGAAAAATCAAGACTTTTCCACAAAGAGTAGAGAGCGAATCCTACAACGCCCGCAAGAATGACACCCATGAATCCCATACCACCCAATGCGCTACCTAAAACACTGAATATTCCAGAAAACGCTCCTCCAACTAAACTGCCTACGCCACCTAAAATTGAACCTATAACACTACCTGCACCTCCAAGTAGACTGCCAGCAGCACTTCCGATTCCACCTAATGCACCCCCCAACATCCCCATAATATTGGAACCTTTACCGCCAGCAGATTTACCTAAACCAGGCAATCCTCCTTTAGCACCACCATATTTTGCTTCATATGCAGTTTCTTTTTCCTTTGCTTTATCAAAATACTTTGCTGGTGTTCCACCCCAAATGCGAACTATCTGCGACATGTTTCGTGCAATAGATGGTAATGCCATGGAGTTTCTTGCGCTGATTCTTGCATCACGGGCAATTGAACTTAGCGCACTTGGTGATCCATTCATTTGCTGTGAAACTAGAGATGATGGAGATTTGCTTGACACAGGCGATGCTTGATAACCCTTCAGACCAGGAAACAAAGAAGTCATTATTCCACCTTTGCTAAACAAAGCATTTCGTGGATCAAAACGCTGCATATTCATCTGATTATATGCGCCAGATAAAGACGTAACTACGCTTTTACCTGATTGTCTTTGTGCTCTAACTAAATCTGAAAATGAAGCCATCTTTTATCTCTTATTGGAAATCTTTTCTTGTTGTAATTTTTCGTTCTCTTCTTTTATAAAGTTTACCAGCATAGTAACATATACACCCTTTTCCCATGGTACCATGTTTTCAATATCACTCAAATTATATTTGTGATGCTGCATTAGGGCAAAGTTAGTCTCAAAATAATTTTTCAAGTTATCATAACAAACGATTATACGAAAAAACTTTGTAAGCCTTCAATACTAATTTTTTCATGATATCCACATTTGGCACAGTTGAAGTCCACATCTTTTTTGATCTTAGGCATTGTCTCAAAGAACTCTTGTATTTTACTAAACTGTTCTCTAGTCAAACCTTCAATAAATTCTAATAATTCTTTTTTCGGTACATCTTTTGAATAGAAGATAGTTTCTTCGGTGTAAACGCCATCAATACATGCCACAAGGATATTCATAAGTTTATCGACTTCTGAGCCTTGTTGTTTTTGTGCTTCTTCTACCATTTTGAAAGATGGATACTTTATGAGAATACCCATGTTTTCAGTCAATTCAATTTTGTCTATTTTCTTTTCATGAACTTCAGGATGAATATCAAGCAAATTCATTTCAAGTTTGACAATATTGCCACATTCTTTTTCTTCACCTTCTTTACCTATTTTGTTGTTGCAACGATATGGTAGTTCAACGATTTCGTTTACAGACCTTGCTCTGAGATTCAGAAACAAAAACTCAATGTCTGTGATTGGTAATTCTTCTATATCAATATCATCCAAACAGCAGTTGGATAATATTTGTTTTACTGCAAGCAAAACAGAATCGGCATCTTCTGATTCCATTGCCATGAGAAGAATCTTCTCTTCTCTAACCAAAAAAGGTCTAAAACGAATTAACTTTCTTGTTAATGGCAAAGTCAATTCATAAATTGGTACATCTATTTTAGGTAACATAATGTCCTCACTTTAGTTAAAACGATAGTAGTCTGGCTGCCCCTGTTCCAAGTATTGAAGATACGGCACTGCCAAAATTATAACTTCCTTCATATACGGTTTCAAATTTTTGATATGCAAACTGAACTGTCATTCTATGAAAACCTTCTTCTGCCCAGCTTAGAGGCTGAGCAGCAATACTAATTGGAAAAGCATCAATTAGCTTTATAGCGTAGATTTGTTTGATAACATCATCAAATTGTGTTATGGTAATTTGAGACAAATATCTTGATGTTTCACTTTTAGGAAAACGCAAGTTATTTGTGTCTGTAGGCATTATTGCTTCTAACCATCTATCAAATAGTTTGCGTTCGTAGAATTCGTTTGTACACAAAAATGTAAAAGATGTTTCTTGATATTGAGTTTGATACGGCACTTTGAATCCAGGTCCATAAATTTTTACATCTTCAGTTTGTATTGTTTTACCGGGCAATTCAGCAGTCTCACATTGAAGCGCAAGATAACGAGTCATTGCTGGATTAGCACTTTTCTGTTTATTACTTTCTGCACCTATAGCATTGTTTATTGCGTCTGAAATATCCGTGAATGCTGAGTTAGGAAAGTTCAGAATTTTTTCAATAACCGAGTTGCTAACGAACTTACCGATATAATCTGGTATTGGTAATATAACTTCGTATCTACAAGGACGGGCAAGACCATCTTTGGCTTTGATGTTTGATAAAAATAAGTTTGGTGAAAACGACATTAAAATTTGTCCTCTGAGTCTGACCAGACTTTGCTGGTGCTTGCTTTTGCAAATGATTCTACTGGTAACATGACGGCAATGTCCCATTCATCCGCTGTTATTTCAAGAAAACGAGACTGCACATGACTAGACAAGTATCGTTTGATACAAGGTGTAGCCTCATAAATTCTAGATGCTCGTTTCAAAAAAA
>JACCDX010920039.1_pt1 | contig 46062 bp, 47 predicted proteins | sample 7449681 | NCBI WGS metagenome assembly JACCDX01 (sample SAMN15323450, study PRJNA562643) | freshwater metagenome | isolation source: river surface water | place: USA:Blue River Watershed | collected 2017-08-18
AGAGAATTAAGTTCATCTGATATTAGAAAGGAACTTATTCAAATTAATATTGCAACAACTTCAAAAATTGAAGGTGCTTATTCAAATACTCTCATTATAGAAGAAATAGATACAAATGAAAATGTAACTACATTAGCTCAAATTTCTCTCATATTTGAATCCATTGGAGAAGATGAGAGGTTCAAGAGTATGTTAGAAAACTTTGGTAAATCCATAGATTCTAAAGAATACATTGCATTTAGAAATACTGATATTAAAGAAGATAAAATTAACTATAAAGAACTCAATACTAAGCGTAAAGAAATGCTACTCGCTGGTGGAGATATTTGGCCTTACTTGGGTTCTTATAAAGGTTTAATTAATGCTCTAAAGTATTTTGGATATGGTGATTTGCGTTTAAAAGAATATTGGCTTAATGTAGACCAAAATTCTAAGAATGAAGGTAAGATGATCACTATGAATGTTCCTTTATCTTTAGATTATACTGACAAAGAATTTGAAGATTATAAACGTTTCATAAATGGAATAGTACCAAATCAGCCATCTAAGGTATTTAGAAAAACTGCAAAGTTTGGTTTATTTTATGATTTAAATAGAGATACAGGTGATTTTGATGAAGATGGTTTACCTATAACCGAAGATGTTTTCGAATTTACAAATGAAGAAATTCTTGTAAAACTTTTCAGTCTTAAAAATATATTAAAAGAAAAGTTTTTACCACTTAATGCGAGAATCGTTGATATCACTGGAGAAGGTGTATATTACGATAATATAGGAATTAATACATGGAATATACCTACACCTACAATTCATGTAGATGTTGAAAAGGATTTAGAATTTCAAGCAACCCCTATAATTGGTTATTTAGAGGATTTGACAAGTCAATTCACAAACAATTGTGATTTAACCATATCAACAAAACTATCTGAAAAAGCAGATATGGATGTTTTAGATTATGCATATTGTATGATTGAAACAGAACTTGATGCAGATGGTAATCCAATAGTTGAAAAACATCCGAGATATGCTAGAAAAATTGGTTTTCAAACCACAATAACCAACCTTACAGATGATTATGTTTGGGATGAATTAACAATGTCATGGGAAGATGCTGGAGAAAGAACTTGGGATAATCTACGTTATCAAGATTATCAAACTATGCGTTGGATAATCAGGTCAGTAGAACGCAATGTAATAGTTTATGATAAAGGAGGAGCTATAGGTGAACTCGATATTATTACTGTAACTTTACCATATCTCGGTTTTTATGATGTAACTTTAGAATTAGTTGATCACTTTAATTTTCCACATAGACAAACTAAGAGAAATTATATCGAAGTAAGACCTAAGGAAGCTGATATCTCTGCAATATTTAGATCCCACGAGGTATACGAAACTTGGGAAGAAATAGAAGACACAGAATCCGACCTAGCATTAGCGGATATGCATGGAACCTGGATGGATATTACAATAAATGAAGATACTACATGGACAGAAGTTGGAGATTTAACATGGGAAGCTGTAGATTTTAATAGATATTCAAATCAAGATAACCTATTCGATTATTTTGATGGTTCTTTAGTAAATAATTCTAACGAAAAGGTTGGACAAGTTTCAGGTATTGATCCAGATAAACAAATAGTAAAGGTTAAAGGATTTAATAACTCTCTTTTACGCAATGCTAGACAACAAAATGCTTATTTTTTCAAAGACAGAAACAATTCAGATGTGCTTTTGTTAGATATTGTTGCAAATGCAGCTGGATCAGCATTTTCTGTTAAAACTTATGATAATTATGATATCTTTTTTATTTCAGCAACTGAAGGTTTTATTGCTGGTAAAGATGGAAAGTTGATGAGTACAAATGATGGTGGTTTAACTTGGGAAGCTGAAGATAGTGATACAGTAAATAATTTAAACTCTATTTATTTTACAAGTCCTAAAAACGGGTGGATTGTAGGTAATTATGGTACTGTTGTTAACTATAGGATTGACAACGATGGTATAAAGACTATAACCCCAAGATTTATAGCAGCATTAAAAAATTTGAATAGCGTTCATTTTATTGATGAATCGACAGGCTATATCGCTGGAGATTCTACTATACTTAAAACTACCGACGGTGGAAACATTTGGAATACTGTTGCACCGAATTCATTTAACGAAATTGTAAATGATATTTATTTCCCATCTTCAATTTTAGGTGTAATCGTTACTCAAAATGGAAAAATTTATAGAACTATAGATGGTGGAGAGAATTGGATAAATGTAGCAAGTTATAACGGTGCAATAACTAGTGTACATTTTTATGATAACCTTTACGGTTGGGCTGCATTTAGTGATGGAACTAATCATAAAATTTTAAGGACTGTTAATGGCGGTATAACATGGACTGAAAATGTAATACCTGTACCTTCAGCTTCTATAAGATTTATCAGCAGGCAAGTTGGATATGCTTCAGGATCTTTCACATCGCCATCATCGTTTGGGGTTGTTTTGAGAACTCAAGATGGAGGGAACACATGGCAAATACTCTATTCAAGTTCAGAAGAAATAGTCAATAAAGTATTTCCTATTAATTTTCAAACTATTTATGCCTGCGGTTTAAATGGTTCAATCATTAAAACAGTTAATGGTGGCGTTGGTCCTCTCCAATGGACAAGTCAAACAGCAAATCAGAAAGATTATTTCCCATTAGGTGATGAAAATAATGTATGGATAACTCAAGCTTATAATGGTACTATTTTTCAACATGAACAAGCTATTTTAGTAATTAAACATACACCTAGTACAATTAATTGGTTGAATGAAAATACAATAATCACAACTTGGCCAGTAGGTTCTATTCAATCTGCAATCGATGCACGTTATATATTTTTCAATACAAATAATGGAAGAAAACAATTTACAATTAAATCCGCTAAATTATCAATAACAAATGAAGTCGAATTTACTTTAGATCAATATGTTTATGATAATAGTGAATATACTTCTGGTTTTGTAGTTCAACATTATTCATCTGTTGTTATTGATAATAAGCCTAAGTCTGAATCTGGAGGATTAAGAATACGATGGTCTAACACTTGGACTGGAAGTATAGTTGATTTTCTTCAAAATATGATGATAATGCTAAGATTAGAGTCAAAGGATTTATATTGTAATGTTCTAGATATGGAATTTATTGGCGATGAAGCAATATTAACTATGGATTATAGTTGTAATGTCATTAAAAAACTAGATCCTAATTACAATGTAGCATTAAAAGAATATGATATAGAACAAGCTAATACAAAAATGGGCACGCTCAACCTTTCATGGGAAACTTTCTGTAAAGATGTAACATGGAATGATATGAGATCTAAAACTTGGAATGATTTTGAATTTAATGGTTATTCATATTGTTCTTTTGTTATTACAAAAGTTTCTCGCGGTGGAGTCATTAAAATAGATGATAAACACTTTTTCCAATTTCCTACAGAAGAAGTAAAAGAGTTAGAAGGTCAAATCACTCAAGGTAGTGGTTTTGTAACAGTTGGTACATATGAATTTACAGCCGAAACTGAAGCTGATAGTGTATATGTATATGTAGATGATATTAAAGATTTAGTAGTCGGTATGCTTGTTACTGGTGGAGGTATTCAATCTGATACATTTATAGAAGCAATAGAAGATGAAACTCCTTATCACGCAAAACGTTTTAAAATGACAAAAAATGCAACCGCAACTGGAACAGCAAGCGTAATATGTTCTATCGTAAATGTTCTAACTATGGAATTGGGCATGCAGGTGCATGGAGAGGGTATTGAGCCTGGATCTGTTATCACATATCTAGATGGTATCACCCCATATTATTACAATACATTCATCATGTCATTACCAGCAACTCAAACTGGTTCAACTAAAATTAAGTTTTCAGCACCAAATCTAACATTGTTAGAAGCTGTGGATTATCTTAATAAAAGTGATGTAGAAGGTATTAAAGATTTTTATTATTCAGTTCCACTTCTTGATGATGGTATAACTTATGCTGATTTTATATTAGCACAAGCTAAAACTCCAGGTGTTGCTGGATTACATTATTTTGAATTTTTATATGGCGTGGAATCCGATTGGGAAGATGATCCATCACACTCACATTCATATCCACTAGGTATAATGAAACAGTGGACAAAATCTGAAGCAAATGGAGGTGAGCCACTAGGTATAAATAATCCACCACTTTGGAATTATTTGTATTCTACATATTATGAATTTGGAGAATGGTTCCCAGTCCCAGAACTGCTTGGTGAATATTCTGAAGCTTTAGAGTCAACCCGTGCTCTTTATACACAAGCATTAGACGGATCTTTTAATTGGCAAGATACGAAAATTAAAAGGTGGAAGTCTAAAATAACACCTGGTACAACTATATTTTTTAATTCATTTCCTTCTAGAATTGCTGGTATAAAAAATCATGAATGGAAAATTTATGATAATAGAAATCAGCTTATGACAAGTGTTAAAAATGAATTTCTTATTTGGACATTCTGTGAGCCAGGAAACTATTCTATAGAATTACAAGTATCTGATATAGAAGATAATACTTATTTAGTAAGAAGAAATGGTTTCGTAGAAGTGGAAAGCCCTGAAGTAATAAATCATTATTTACCTGGATTAGGTTGGTCACCACCAGAAATACCACCAAGTGCTCCAGTCCCTCCAGTTGTAACTCCACCTTTAGTGGTTGAACCTGAGCCTGCACCACCAGTGTACAAAAATACAAATACTGATACACCACTAAAGTATGAATTTACTTTCAGTTATGTACCAGTACTTGCAACGGGTATCTTTGGAAATCTTTTTGGAGTTAATTGGCCAAGCCTTGAGATTAAATCCGCAGCACTTGCAGTAAAAGAATTTTATGTTGAGTATAAGGATAATGGTGTAATAAAAACTAAAAAGTTTGATATCATTAAAATATCTGATGCACCAAATTTCCCAACTCCAAATTTATTCTCAAACATTGAAGTTTCAAAAGAAAGTGTTCAAGAATATTATAACTTAAAAGAGTTTGGAACATTCTATGATGTTATCTTAACTGAAAGAACATATATAATACCAAAATCTAATTTCAATCAATGATTGAATAAACTATGAAATGTCCAAGTATGTAAACTTGGAAATATAAACCAAAGTATAAGCCACAATGTTAATCCTATGAAAGATATTGTGGCTAATTCTTTTCCAGTTGTATCTCTACCCATTATTCTGTTGTATATTCCCAGAGGTGTCCACCAAACCCATGGCATATTTCCATAGCTATACAAATCATCTTGTTTTTTGAGTAAGTAGTAAAATAAAACATCACACAATCCAATCCACCAAAGAATAATGTAGCCAACAGTTACCCATATCAAACCACCTGAAACTGATGTTGCCAAAGCTGCTACAATATATTGATATGTTGTCTGATCAATCCTATATCGAACTATATTCATACGTTCTTCAGAATGCACTACACTTTCCCAGCCAATTGAATCAAACGCTGTAAATGACATAAGTGCATATGCAAGAATAAGAGGGGGATAAATTGGAGTAAAACTCGCATAAATTAAACCAAAAAGAGAAATCACAAGAGTTAAAAACGCATAATCTTTTGTGGCTAATTTTACAAAAAGCTCCATATCATTTGAGAAATCTTTAAGCATAAACTTTCTTTTTTAAAGTATATAGCTTAATTAAAAAATTCTCTTTTTAAAAAATGTAGATATAATTAGGATATAAATTTTAAATAATGAGTCCCTATCTGCAACACAAACGAATGTTTTCCCCATTTTGTCTTTAATAAACCATCTTTTACTATGTTCTAAAAGTATTTTTAAAGAATGTAAATTACCATTTGCAGATGCAATATGAAGTGGAGTCATTCCTTTAGCATCCGACTTATCTACTTCGCATCCTAGATATATTAAACATTTTATTACGTCTGAATTATTTGAATAAGATGCATGATGTAAAAGATTAGAGCCATCATCATCACAATGCACTAAATCTACCCCATTGATAGCTAAATTGTGAAGCTTCTCTACTAAATCTCCCTCTAGCATATTAAATAATAGAGTTCTTTGCTTTGCATCATTTAAGGATTTCCAAAGATTCAAAAATTCGCCCACATTCGCTTTTGAATGTGGTATTTTACTGTTTCCGTCTGTCATATTATCAGTTGGACCCTCTTGAGTTCTTCAATCCATATTTTTTACGAACATCTGGATTTTCTAATGAATATAATATTATATCATACTCACTAATCCTAAATGTCCCCCCCTTTATACCAGACAATTTATACGAAATATCCCCATTTACTAAATTTCTTACTCTGGTTACAGTTCCAAATGCAATAGAATCTGTTTCCATTCCTTTACCCTTTGGGAAAACTTTTGCAAAAGTACCCACAAAAGGTATACTGTTATCAGGTAAATTTCCTTGTACACCAATATAATCCGTACAGGATTCTGCGTTAGATTTGTGCATAAAGAGATTTCATTTTTAATACTCCTTATATATTTATTATCATAAGTCTTTTTTTTATTATTTTGATAATAAATTTCAAACATTTTATCCGTTCCACACTATACTATCTTAGTAGTTTTCTATAAAATTTAATAGACTAAAAATGGATAAAATAGCCATAGTTGGGACAGGATATGTTGGACTAGTAACTGGATTATGTTTAGCTGACAAAAATAATTCAGTTATTTGTGTGGATATAGACGAAGAAAAGATAAAAAAATTGAAATGTGGGGAAAGTCCTATTTATGAGCCAGATCTTGAAACGCTTTTACAAAAAAATATATTAAGTGGTAAAATTAGCTTCATTACTGATTTAGAACTAGCTATTAGAAAAAGCTGGTGTATATTTCTTTGTTTACCTACACCATCAGATGAAGATGGATCAGCAGATTTGAAATATGTATTAAAGGCTTCTGAAGATATAGCAAATATAATTGCACAACAAGGTGACAGGGAATTTCTTATAGTGAACAAATCGACAGTACCCGTTGGAACATCAGAAAAAATAAAAAATATATTCAAATCTAAGGGGCTATCAAATGTTGTAGTTGCTTCAAATCCTGAATTTTTAAGAGAGGGGTATGCAATTTATGATTTTATGAATCCAGACAGAATTGTTATAGGAACAGAAAACGAATGGGCTAAAAAAGAATTTCTAGAATTATATTTACCCTTTACTCATACAGATAAGAATATTTTGTTTATGGATGAAAAAAGCGCAGAGCTTACAAAATATGCTTCTAATTCTTTCTTAGCTGTAAAAATATCATATATGAATGATTTAGCAAAGTTATGTGAAAGTATAGGTGCTGACATAGATTCAATTCGTTTAGGTATGGGACTCGATGAAAGGATAGGGGAAAAATTTTTATTTGCTGGTTTAGGCTACGGTGGTTCTTGTTTTATGCCAAATGAAACTGTAAGTATTGTAATCGATGGTGCATATAAGAAAATATCATTTGAAAATTTATGGAAAGAATTTGAAACTGAAGAAATCCAAAAAACTGAGAACTTCGAATTAATTAATCTAGAAAATAAAGATTTTCATGTATTGGGGTTCGATTTCTTCAATTATGTTTCCGAAAACCAAAAGATTTATTACCTAACACGAAGAAGTTATAATCAAAAGGTTCTTTCATACGAAACTAAAAATGGACACAAACAGATGCTAACATTAGATCACCCAGTGATTTTTAATGCAGAAAACAATATACCTACATTATGTTTAGCTAAAGATGTTCAAGTTGGTTTCATGATCTATTCATTCAATGAACATTCTATGCCTTTTAATTTCAATTTAGATGAAATTATAAAAGTAGAACATATAGATGCACCTACTGATATTGTTTATAGTATAGAAACTCAGAATGAAACAGTTATTACTGGGAATGGTATAGTTTCACATAATTGTTTTCCAAAAGATGTCAGAGCTATTTTAAAAACAGGTTCCAATAACAATATTGATTTAAGTATAATTAAATCAGCTATGGAAATCAATCAGGAGCAACGGAATATTTTTATACATAACATAGATCAAAAATTAAAAGAACTTTCAATAGAAAGCCCAGAAATAGCAATTTGGGGCATTTCGTTTAAACCTAATACCGATGATATACGAGAAGCCCCTTCAATTGATGTGATCGAACATTTATTAGATAAAGGTCTTAAAGTAAAAGCCTATGATCCGCAAGCTAAAGACATCTCATTCAATAAAAATAAAAACTTCCGTAGAAGCTCAAGTGTCCTTGAGTCTACGGAAGATGCTGATCTTTTAATTATATGTACAGAGTGGGAAGAATTTAAGAATATTGATTTGCAACAGCTTAAATCTTCTATGCGAGGTTCTACCATAATCGATGGTAGAAATATTTGGGATTTAGAGCATATGCAAAACTCTGGATTTAATTATATTTCTATCGGAAGAAAAGAAATTAAGAAATCTTAAAGGCTTCAAAATAATTCAATACTACGATAGGAACATGTTTTCTAAAATCTGACCATAAATCATTGATAATGTAACTATACAATTTTTTATAGTCTGGATCTTTATCAAGAGTAATCAACGAAAAGTCAGAGCCATGTAAATCAGCTGATTCTAATTGCTTTTCAAAATAATCTTTATCTTTATTCTGAACGATCATATGCTCAGGTTCATAGCCTTTAGACAATAGGACTGCTACAATTTCAGAAATATCACTACTTCTAACATTCACTACATCTTCAATAAGAGTATTATATTCTCTTTCAATTGAATTAAGCATACGTATTTGAACTTCTTCTTGTGTAAGATTATAGTTCGTTCTAATATTTACTAGAACTACCTTATTGCTATGTTCCGATTGCATATCTTCTATTCTCTTCAAATGTTCATTTGTGAAAAGTTCAAAGCTATCAACTATAACGCATACTTTCTTTAGTTCCCTATTATATTTTTGACCATCTTCTGACAAAAGCTTGAATTGATCAAAAAGTTTTTTTGATATCTTTTGGTTCTTAGATTCTATGGTATCTTCTGATTCTTTCACATCATGAATTTTACCATAGCGTTTCATTTCATCAAAAGTCAAAATACCTAATTCATTATCATCAGCTTCATTAACTGGAGATGAGCATAAATCTGATATTTCTTGTACAATTGTATTAAAGCGAGTTAATACATATTCTGTGAAAAATTGATTTGTGCCTTTTTTTCTTTTTCTAAAAGCAGCTAATATTACTTTAAATACATTTTCCCAACTTTCTTCAGATGTAATAAGTTTAGATGTCTGTTTATTTGGAATATATTCTAAACCAACCTTAAATGCTTCCTTCTGCATAAATTTAGGAAGTTCAAAATCAACATCCTTATACTTACTACCATATTTTTTAATAAAATCATTGAAGATACTACAAATTAAAGAAAGATACCTTTCTTCTGGACTTTCTCCTTCAATGTTATAGTTTGAAATATCCTCACCCTGCAAAAATTCAACAATATCTAAAAGAGTAAGCCAATAAATATCAGAAGGTAAAGATGATTTTTTTGTATTATTTTCTATTTTTCTTGAATAGAAAACAGGATCCAAAATTTTAGCAGTATAATTTTCAGAATCATTATCAAATCTAAAAACTACACCTTCAATTAAACCTCTATCGCTATCTCTTAAGAAAGATGAACTTTTATCTGGATTTAAAATTGAAAGAAGATGTCTAATAAATGAATTTGTTTCAAACTTTTCTTTTAATTTATCATTAGGAGTTCTTATAAACTCAACTATTTTATTCTTTTGGGGTTCAGATAAAAGTCCTTGAAAAATTAAAGGGGGAGTTTCGATTTCAAGAAAATCTGCCCATTCTTCAAGTAAATTTTTATTGTCTAAAACTTTTTTTGCATTTTTGCTATTATCTATGATGTTAATCAACACCAATCCATTTTTTGGCATTTTATCATAAGATATATAAACAGGATTCTTATCGATGAAATACTCACAACAAAATCTCCAATTAGTAGGAATAACTTTTATCTTTTCCAAAGGGAGATTTTGAAAATGCTTTATAGCATTATTATAGTATTGAGATAAAGTAATATCGATTTTAGAAATAGGAGTATTTTGATCCTGTTTATAAAAACTAAAATTACCTTCTTCATCGATTTCGAAACTAAATTGAGAAGCATCGAGTTTCTCATATACAGTTACTGGTAAAGTAAAAAGACGATTTATAAATTCGTCACCTTTATTATTTATTAATTCTTGAAAGGTTACCATAATGGGAACTACCTTAAATTTTGTTGAATTTTTTGAAATAATTCTCTCAGAAGAGAATCAAGACTTTGAACATAAAGTATATATCTTAAAACAATTATCTTCTAAAATCCGCAAGGAGTTTTTTAATAATAACTTCATGCCTTTCTTAAAAGATCTTATGTCAATTCTAGGTGTAATTGATAAAGCTATATCTACAAAAAGTATACAATTACCTGGAAAACCTAAAAGAGTATTAGATATTGACGATTCCCTTTCAATAGATATATTAGAAGCATCCAGAGTAATATTTAAAGATCTATTAGTAGAGGGCACAAAACGCTGGAACATTCTACTAGATTCAATTGAATTTACACCAAATTCTAACAACGGTACATTAAAGATCAACATGCCTAGTTCTAATGTAGGTTTATTTTTCAATATAACAACGTTAGACAACAGAAGAATAATACTTTTTAAAGACATTGGTTTAGATTCAAATAATGAATGGGAATGGGAAGTAGATTGGGAATATGATATCCCTAAAGAAACCATTAAACATGCATTAAAAGAAAAGATAACAAATTTATTTTAAATAGTTACATCATAAATTTTGTAAGGAAATCCTTGAGTTTCATAAATCTCAAGTCTCTTTTCCATATGCCTAATTAAGAAATTCTTATCCCCGTTGTATGAAAAGTCGTCAACTATATCAATAATATTTGTTTTTTCTTTAGTAGAATGTAATCGCATCCCTCTACCTATAGATTGTCTGATTATCTTATCAGATTTGAATGATTCTGCAAAAACAATATTATGGATATTCTTAACACTAATACCTGTTGAAAATGTACCAAAAGAAGCAATTAGAACCTTATTCTCTCCATGTTCTAATGATTGCTTATAATATTCTCTCTTCTCAACATCAGTTTCACCATCTACATAAAATACATCCTTATCCTTTGATATTTCGATAAGTCTTTCTTGTATCTTTTTACCATAGTCAGCTTTTACATTATGGAATAATACTAAGGTATTCTTTGTAGTTTTATTTACAAGATCACAGATATATTTTAATCTTATATCTGATTCTATTACAAGTTTCCGCTCAATATCTAAAATCTTTGCACCGTCTATGCTATTTCTTCTTTTTCTAATTTGTTGAAGTTTATCTCTTGTATCTTCATCCAAATAATTTAGTTTGATAACTTTTACTTGAACTGGAGTAGCATATTTGTTTTGAAAAAGAAACTCTGCTGATACTTTATTTATTAAAGGTCCTAAAAATGCCTGAAGAGTTAGCCTTTCTGCGAAATCATCCTTTTCCAAAGTACCTGAGAGGCCAAATCTATAGACGACATTTCTACATTTAGCCAATGTTTCCTTTACAGATTTTGCTTGTGTAAAATGCGCTTCATCGACACATACTACATCAAAACTTTCAAAAAACTGGTTTCCTTGTTTGACTAAAGATTGAAATGTACCTATAACGACATGGGTATCAGATTTTAATTCTTTATCAGTTTGACCAGAAATCATTTGCATATTCAAAGACGCATCGTTATTCGAATAATCTTGAAAATCTTCATATGTCTGAATGATAAGAGAAATATTCGGTACAATTATAAGCATCTTATTTAAAAGACCCTTATGTCTTAAAAATGCCAGCACCATATACATTATCAATGTTTTACCCGCACTAGTTGCGATCTCAGATATTGATAATTTATATTTTAATATAAGCCAAACTGAATTAATCTGATAATCTCTAGGTTCAATCTTATTACCACTTTTATCAAAAAAAGAAGTCGCATTAATCCAAGAAAGATACTCTTCCTTAGTATAAGGCGACTTAAATAAATCGAAATTTTCGAAATTTACAGCAAATCCATGCTCTTTACAAACTTCTGTCAATTCATGCCATAGACCAACTGGTATTCTACCAGCACTATCGATATACGTAATATATCCATCCCAAAGTTTTCTTTTAACTTGAGGATTAAATCTCCAGTTTTTTACTCTTTTTCTAAAAGACATTTGAAGCTGCTTAAACTCTATATCTGTGCATTCTATGACTTGTAGAAAGTTTTTATTTTCAGAAAGTTTAACAAGCATTCAATTACTCAAAAAGAAGATTACTGTAATTTAGATTCTTTTTCTTCAGAAGATTCGATAGGAGCGTTTGATGATGCTGCCTTTACGAATTGTTCATAAGACATCAAATGTGATTTAGGTGTCTTAATGGAATAACCCATGTTTTTACCGATTTCAGAAGCAACTACGTTAGCGTCTGTAGTTTGAAGTTCAATCGGGTGTTCTGACTCATGTTTCATAATGAAATGTATTATTTTTGAATATATTCTAGATATTATATATCATTCTAAATACTATATATCTATTTTAATTTACGTTTTTTACTTACCACTTAAAAATTGTTCAATTTGTAATTTATTCCTTACACCATAAAGCATAGAATCTAAATTCTTGACAGTTTCCTTATAATAGTCGATATGATGTTCTATGAGGCTTATCTTCTTTTGGAGATCAGCCAGATCACCTTCAACCATTATTGTTTTTTCTCCCTGACCTAATTTTATATCAGAATCAATGGTATATTTAACAAATAATTCTTTTTTCTTAGATTTATACACAGAATTATAAAGAGCTAGATATTGATAAAGTTTTGAAATCCTCTCAATAATAATTTGTCTTGAAGAATATAAATCCACTTGTAAACCCGCTACTTGATCGAGTTTATTCACTCGATTTGCCATATCAATGACCTTATCCTTCCATTTAAGGCGTTCTTCTTCAAATTCCTCAGATATACTTCGTTTTGAAGTATTATCGGAATCTATCTCAAATATTGAATCGTTATCTTCCATTAATATTCTTTCTCTTTAAATTTATTTCTTTTAATGGTAATTCTTTGACTTTACCATCTTCAAAGTTTACTGACCAATTATCCTGAATTGAAAATGGTTTTCCATCTTTGTATTTCCAAATCATATCTATAGGATAATAAATTTTTTCTTCTGGTACATCTAGATAAAATGAATCTAAACTTTTCTCTTCCTTTCTGTCTTCCCAATCCATAAAGCATTTAAATAATTATTTGTAAAGTATTTATTATAATCAAATTTTTTATTACTCTTTTTAGCGTATATAACAATATCCGAAAAATCAACTTTTGGCTTATCTAAAAATTGTTCCATACCTATGTTTTCAGTAAAAAATTTAGACCACATGAAAACAGTCAAGCCTTCTTTCAAATAACTAACAGATTTTTCAATACCTGGCTTATCATAATCAAACATAAATCTCATAGCTTTAGTCAGAAAAGGTGGTTTTCTTTGCAAAGAACATAGTGCTATAGAATTAGGCATTAGAAAAGAATCCATAGGTCCTTCAAAAACTGTTATAGGTAAAGATAAGTCCACAGACAAACAACCAAAGGTTGTTGAGAGTGGATCCAATCTTTTCATAAGAGTCTCATCATAATTAATCTTCAATAATTTATACATTGCTGACATTTCATATGTCAAATATTTAGGACCATTATTGTCAAATGTTCTAATTTGAAAACCAATAATCTTTTGTTCTTGGTGATCCATATTTAAAATATACAGAAGATTTCTCTTTGGATTCCAAGCAAAATTCTTAAAATCTCTTTGCTCCCTACCTAAAAGATATCGCATGCCCGCATTAGTTTCTTCTATCGGAACTAAATTTAATTTAGACATAAATAAATCTTTAGGTATAGCAGAATTTAATATATCGTCACCAAATATATCAGAAATTCTCTCTGAAGAATTTGATGAAAATCCTATATCTCCACTTTCCTGTTTAGATTTTTCTACAAAAGAAACTACAGATCCATTCTTAACATCAACATCTAGTTTCTTAAGAAACCACATGAGAGTTTGATGTTCACCACAATTAAAACAATGATAATGAAAATCAGTTAGATAAATATTACCCCTTTTCTTCGTATGATCTGCGCTCGAATCACCGCAAAATGGACATGCGAAATTCCATCTATCATCATAAAAATCGATTTTAGTTTTAGGACCACTCGAAAAACGTTCTTTTAAAGAATCAAGTACAAACGTCTTAATATCATCTGAATTTAATTCTTGATTTTTAAGTTCATATTTGAAATTGGTAATTTGGTTCATTGCTTTAATAAAAAATAAGGGGCATAATCAAATTATGCCCCTTTGTGGAGTAAACTCAATTAGTCGTCACTGAGACCTTTGTAAAAATCATCATCATCATCGTCAAAGTTAATATCATCGTCATCTAATGAAGTTGATGATACCAAGTCATCTTCAATATTCAATGAAGATGCTGATGTTTTTTGAGCAGATGCTTTAGGAGCTGATGGCTTATTTTCAATAACCACTTCTCTTGTCTTAGAAGACAAAGCAGACTCAATTAAAGCTCCGTTAGGTACGGTGTTTCTAATAAATTCATTCACAAAATCTTGGGTTTGGTCATCCCATTTTTTGTACATGTAAGAATCGAGACTTGGAGAATTTTCCTTCAACCAGTTCAACAATTCATCAGGTTCTATACTTTCTTTATCGATATGCTTACCATTGATCTTCAATGGCCAAGGCTCATCCAAGAAATATGAATCATCATAATTAGTATATCCACCTTTCTTTGTAACAATCAAAGAGAAAGGACGACCCATAAATGGATCAAATGGTTTTCTAGGCTTACCTAATAGAGGTGGTTCCAATTCATTTTGGATTTTATCAAAAATCTTTTGACCGAACTTGAACACCATGATTTTACCTTCAAGCTCTGGCTTGTTTTCATCTTTAACGATATAAACAAGAGAGTAACAAGTCTTTTTACGCTTAAACTTTTCAGCTAATTCTTTTTCTCTTACTGAATTAGACTTATAAAGTTTGAAGAACATATCTCGTAATACAGACTTTTCATTTTCAGTTGAAGGACAATCTACAGTACGTTTTTTACCAGAAATCGGATCTTCAAGAAAATATGTCCATTTATTAATGATAGACTTTTTAGCGTCTTTCCAAAGAGGGATGAAACGGACAATAGAACTATAGCTTCCATTTCTACCATTTTCAGGTGAGGGCTTGTACAGATTGGAATCTGATACAACGATGTTGGTTTCTTTGATATCAGCACTGGTAACATCAAAGATGTCGAAATTTGTTCCCATACAGGACTCCTTTAATTAATTTTAAAAACTTGCAAAACTTGACCTTACGGCACTAACTGCAAAAACTTTACTTATACTTACTATATCGAATGTTTTTTTAAACTATTCGTTTAATAACATGCAATATACGGATATATATATTAGATTCCAAATAAAGTTGAAAATAATTTTTATTATGACTCCAGAACTACAACACGAAGCTCTAAATGCCTGTAGAATAGGCTTTGAATTTGAGTTTTTTACAAATTATGAACGTCAAGAAGCAGCTAGACTGCTTTCTAAAGAATTAGAGCCAAAGGTTGTTTTAGGTCGCGGTAAGGCTATTGATAAAAAAACTAATATGGGTTCTAGCACCAAACCTACATCTAACCTTTTCAGACTTATACCTGATTTCTCAGGAGGCGGTCAAATGAAAGAACTGGTAACAGGACCACTACCTTATCATGAAGCTAGACTCATTTTAAAAAGAGTGCTAAAATGGATTTCTGAAAATGGATGGACTACAGAAAAATGTGGTCTCCATATTAATATATCATTTGACGAATTTTATGTGAAGTTAGCATGTAAACTATCACATTTAGATAAACTCAAATTTATTCTTTCTTATGATGAAAATAAAATTTTCAAAGCATTCCCAAATAGAGAGAATAATATCTATGCTAGAGGAATTAAACAAATATTCCCAGTAAATAGATTTATGAATCTTGAAAACGTCAAAGGCGTATCAAAGGATATGTATTTAATCCCAAATACCAAATATTACTCTGTAAATTTTGATAAAATCAAAAATAACTATCTGGAATTTCGATCAATTGGTGGTGCTGGATATGAAAAGAAATCCGATGAAATTCTGGACATTATGCAATATAATGCTTTAACACTTTTTGAATGTTTACATAATCCTTCTTACACAGAAGAGAATCTATTCACACTGAATAAAATACTATCAGAGCACAAAAACTCTATAGGTGCATTTTCAAATTTAGAAATGTTTATGCTGAAATTCCCAAAGATTAAAATATTTGTTGATTTAAAGGGTGATGTTGAGATAATCAAGCAGTATTTCGCCTTGATGAAAGATAAACTATTTGATTTGATTTTATTCGGTGGAATTGATAATGCTTTAATAAACTATGATACAGATATTGCTAGAATTCAAGTTAAAGGTGCTGTATTTAAAGATTCCTTTTTAATTAAAGATGTCGACTTAGTAAACTGTAATGCATCTGGTATTTTAGAACATTGTAAATTATGGAATTGTAATATTTCAAAAGCACACTTGGAAAATTGTGATTTGATTATTTCAAACACAATCAAAGATTCAAAAATAACTAGATGTGAAATGGGAGTTAAATCGTTTATAGATAATTGTTATATTGAAAATGGTTCAAAAACTATAAATGGTAAAATAAATAATTCTATCATTAGATCTGGGCAAATAGCAGATACTGCAAAAATGGATGATAAGACTGAAGTGATAAAACTTACACGAAAAGTAAAGAAATATACATGATAACGAATCTTATTGAATTTCAATTTTGTAAAATACTAGAATCTTTAGTACAGTTAGATGCGCAATTTATTGAAATGCTACATCAAATAGATCATCCGATTTCTCAAGAAATAATCGGTATGATCGATGACAGAAATTTTATAGATACTGAAAGTGACTTAAAAGATATATCTACTATTTATTTAAGCCAAAGTCCCGATGAGATAAACTATAAGAGAAGCAATAGAGACCTCAACTCTTCTGACAAGATGAAGATAGGTAAGTTTGTTAAAAAGATAAATAATAAATACAATTCAACAGATATAGAGAAATTTGTTACTATCTATAAGTCAATTTATCTTGAAAAAGAAGCTGATCCTGTTATTTTAACAGGAGATGACTTGAGAAAGTCTTTCTTAATTAAAAATGTTGCAGCAGAGGTTGGGGATTATGCTACTAATTGTATGCGCTTTGAATCAACTCAGGAATACTTAGATATTTATGTTCATAATCCAGATAAAGTATCAAGTGTTGTTTTAAAAAATGAGGATAATAAAATCCTTAGTAGAGCTTTATTATGGAATACAGACGACGGTAGTATAGTAATGGATAGAGTTTATGCTGTAGATCCAGGGTGGAAAAGAGTTTTACACAATTGGGCTAATTCTCAGGGATATTATTATAGAGCCAAAGATGACACTAAACCATTTAACAGCGATATATTCATACACAAAGGAAGAGAAGTCACAAAGAACTTTACAATCACATTAAAAAATTTCAAATTCAAATCATATCCTTATTTAGATACATTCTTTTATCTTGATACGGATGGAAAACTCCAGAATTTTGCACCAGAGAATAAAAACTATTTTGAATTAAGAAATAGTGATGGTTTATTATCATCACTTATTGAATTCGAATGGTGGATGAATCGAAAAGCCGAAACAAAAGAAGAGGTTAAAGAGTTTTTAGAAAAGGTCCTAATAGTTGATTATAAAATACTTGATGATATGAGCATTGATGTTTTCCAAAAGGTTAGCATAATATGGGAAAACATGAAACTTATACCAGTTAATTTTAATAGTATTAAAGGTAGTGTTATTTTATCAGGTAATAAATTACAATCTCTAGAAGGTTTGCCTAATGAAATTTTTGGTGATTTAGACTTATCTAGTAATCAGCTCAGAACTTTGAAAGGATGTCCAGAAGTTGTACACGGTACTTTCGATGTCAGCGATAATTTCTTAAAATCATTTGAGCATGGGCCTAAAGTAGTAGATGAAGATTATTTAGCGGAAAAGAATGAAATTATAAATATTGAACATTTACCTCAAGTAATCCAAGGTGATTTAGATCTTAAAAACCAAAAGTCAAATAAGAAGTTCAAAAAAAGTGATTTTACACCCATAACGAAAATAAAAGGTGATGTAATAATATAAAAGCCCCGATTGGGGCTTTTTTTAATTCAATGGTAAGTATCTTTTAGATTTTAACTTATAAACTTTACCGTCATATTCATAAATCAGAATAAATGGTTTCTTTCCACCTTCAGGTAATAAAGAAACTTCTATAGTTAGGATTTCTTTCAATGGGAAATTATATGGTGAATAATTCTTTTGAAGATAATTCATAAGGTGATTACCTAAATTCTCATCAATCCATTGTCTGTGTAAATCAAAAGAATATCCAGTATTGTCATTATTTGTGTAATAAACATCCCCGACCAAATGACCTTCACTTTCATCTTGATTATAAATCATTTCAACACCATCTTCATCAATAAATTTGATGGTTTGAACTGCACAGTTTTTTGAGGTAGGAATATCCCATTCATCTACACTATCTGTTTCTTTTGGGGTAAACTCTTCAAATAATAAAAAGTACTTTTTCATAATTATATGTTATATTTTTGAATAGCAAAATCGTATTTTATACCATTCGAAAGAATTTTCGGATAAATATAATTTTTACTACAAAATCTGGATATATATATCTAAACAATTAAACTTTTTACTATGAGAAATTTTAAAGAATTTTTGACACTATTAAGCGAGTCCTCAATCATTGAGCAGGATTCCTTAAAAGAGCAATACCAAATAGAGGAAATTCTTTTGGAAAATGGATGTAATATATGTCTATTTAGTTCAGCAGGGATGGAACCAGATAATCGTGGATTAGTTAATCCCGACATAAGAAGGCTTAAAGGCACTTTAGGGGCTGTACAAACGCTGAATAACACAAAGGCAGGTCATATTATCAATCAAGCAGCAAAGATGTTCTCAGAGCATATGGTTGATAAAAATTTCGATGTTGTTGGAACAATCAAGACCATGAAAACCAACTTAGCAGGTGATCTAGTCGATAAAATAGATTTCTCAGATGGTCGAAAGCCTATGGTATTGAAAAACCTTATTTATTTGACAAAAACTAGAGATGACGTTAAAACAACTAGCGAAAACATCGATAAGAAGGTTTCTAGAATGTTTAAGTTCGGAGATTTTGATATTGAAAAGATCGGTAAGGACGATAAGGCAAATGTAAAAGGTTTCTTGGGTGTAAATCCATCACTCGAACATAAAATCATGGGTAAAAACATTGCAATCATAGATGACTATGCTGAAACTGGCACAACATTGAGAGAAGCATGCGATGCGTTGCTCAAATGCGGTGCTAAATCAGTTTCTGGATATGCTATATTGAAATAATGTTTAAATATACCTAACTCATAAAAAAAGGAATTATTCTTGTGAATAATTCCTTTTTCTTTTAGTTCCATCTTTCATTCAATTCTTTTTCTTTCTGTTCTAGTAATTCATTGTATCGACTTAAAGAAATTTTCATATTGCTTTCATTGTCATCTTCAATATCTTTAAATTTCTGTTCGAATACTAATGAACGAGTAAAATTATATCCGATACCGCCAGTAAAGAATGAAACAGTTTCTTCTTCTAAGTCTACAATATAGAGGTGGTTGGTCAAACTGAAATCAGATTCATCTTGAGGATCTATGCTTTCAGAAATATCAGGTAATTCGGAAAAAGAACCTGAAAATAGCATATCTACTAATGAGAGTTCAAAAGATTCATGTCTACGTGATAATTGAATCCAAGTATCGCCTTCTAAAACATTAGGGAGAGCTTTTCTATCTTCTTCATTAATTATTGAGTTTTCTGAAACTATTTTGATTTTGTCAAAATATTCATTAAAATGATTATTAAATGTTGAATCTTTCAATTTTGAGATAAATCCAAACAACTGCATTGAAAAATCATAGGGACTTAAATTTTGATGGAAAAATAGTCCACCAGTTTTATTTCCTTTTTTGATCATTAAGATACCGCTGTGCATTAACATATTAGCTTCCTTTAATTAATTATTGTTATTATCGTTATCTCTTAATACAAACATAATAAAAAAATTTGAAATAAACAAATATTAATAAAAATATATACAATAAATCAAATAACAACTTATAAATGAAGTATATCAAACGATTAGATGAAATGGAAGAAATCTTGAATAAAGATAAAACTATCATTTCCAGAATAGCATTTTATGATTTCGATGGAACTATTATAGATTCTCCTATGCCAGAACTTGGGAAATTATTATGGGCTAAAAAGAAAGGTATGAAATATCCTCATGTAGGTTGGTGGTCTAAACCAGAAAGTTTAGACTTGAATATTTTTGATATTAAATCTATAAAAAGTGTTGAAATACGATTACAAAGAGATATAGATGATAAAAATTGTTGGGTAGTATTATTAACTAATAGATTAGTAAAGCTGAAACCTGAAGTTTCACAAGTTCTTAATTATTTAAATATAAAGGTAGATGAATTTCAGATGAAAGATCAGCTGAATTATACTAAAAATATAAGAATAAAAAATGTTATACAAGAGTTTCCGCAATTAACACAAATAGATATTTTAGACGATGACCAAAAGAATATCGATGATTTTATTGAACTTAGAGATGAATTACAACAAGAGGGTATAGCCGTTTCTATATACAAAGTAACTGCTCAAGATAAAGAAAACCCAATAAAACGAATAGACTAAATTATTTATTAGGCGAACACCACAATAAACCCCTGCTTCTGTTTACATAAAAGAAGTCTGGAGATCCCCCATAATGTAGCATGGTTTCAGACATATGCGAATGGTTTGGATAATAAAGCATCGAGTTCCAAATTAATTCTTTATTTATGTATTTCATATATTCACCTATGGCATATGATATATGCTTATGCTTTTCTACTGTACCCATATCAAAAAAGTCATGAACCGCCATATATCCATCTTCAGCGATATATGGGGTATAATCTACAAAATCTCTTAAATGCTGTTCTCCATTTGCATCCCAGTCTATAAAAACTAAAGCACAATTCTTCAAAACATATTTTGTTAAGTTTATATGTGCTTCGTAAGATTTTTTCTCAATATGTGCTATTCTACCAGATTGTAAATGTTCTGCACAATTCTCATAAAATTTATCTTTGGCTAACTTATTATCATTATCTACCATCTCATAGGGGTCAATAGCAATAATGCGTTTATTTGTATTTTCTGCAAGATATTTGGTAGTTTCTCCCTTCAAAACTCCAACCTCAATAATAAATTCACCTTTAGAAGAATTAGCTAGTTCAACTAGTTTTTTCTTTTCTACAGGCCATAAAGAAGCATTAAAATAAGCGTGCATTTCTTCTGAAACTTGCATAAAAATTTCTTTTTAGTATTATAGGTTATTTAAAAATTATGTTCATAAAAAAAGCCTATCCGAAGATAGGCCTTTTGTTTAGAATCTATTTCTGTATTCTAGTAGAATATTGAACTTTTCAAAGTTTATTACTCTCGACATATTTTGTGAATATTTTTTCAAGAGTTCTTTTTCTTCATCGGTAAGAGAATCAAAACCAAGTTCAGAAATTTTGTCTAGAAGTTGATCTAATGTAGGCTTAGATTCCTTTTCTTTTGCCATTTTTTGAATCTTACTTATTTCATCTTCCATTTCTGTTTCAGGTGATTCCTCATATCTAGGCTCTTCCATTTCTGGCTCTTCTGAAGTAGCACCCATCGCATTTGCATAAATTGTAGCTACTTCTTCGATTGGCCACATATCTCTATCTATTTCTTCATTAAATATTCTTTTGAACAAATCCATAAATACAGCATCAGGTGTTATTTGTTGATCATATAGATCACGTAAAACATTATACATCATGGTTTCATCATGTTCCGTAATAACACCTTTCTTAATCAAATGATTCTCGACATCAATAAAGAACTCTCTGAATATATTTACGATCATAGGCCCATAAACAAATCCCTGTTGTTCCTTAAACCAATTCTCAGTCTTTGCTTTAATTCTTTCTAGTTTCTCTTTTTCATACTTCATACCAAAATGAGAGATTACTTCAAATACTCCTTTAATCATCTCTTGAATTGCTAAGATTAAGCAAAAAGCTTTAACTTCAATAACAGGCTTACCGTCTTTATAGATAACATGCATTCTCGCTGGAACGATAGCTCCACCACCGCCCATTTGACCACCTTGTTGATCTTGCATTTTTTGCATATATTCCATCATTTGCTTGAACATTTCAATATCCATATACTTATGAGACTCTAAACTAGTTCTCATAAATTTAAAATACTTTTCAAGTAAATCTGAATTTATTTGATCAACGAGGTCTTGCATATCCTCATCAAACATACGGCCTTGACTAGTTAAAGCAAATCCTTGTGTAAGTGCATTTATGATTTCTCTTTTGCTAATTGCTAGTTTAATGTCTTCGTCAGTTTCTTCCTTTCCCTTTTCTGCTTTAGGTACATCACCACCCAAATTACTTTCAGGATCTCTTACAAACTCTACATCAAATTCTAAATCAGAGAATTGAGGTCCCTTTTTCATCAATGCTGAACCATCAATAATTTTCTTAACAATTTCTCTAGCTATATTTTCAAGTTCTTCATCAGAAAACGTTTCTTGTTCAATTCGACCTATTTCCATCATTGTTTGCATGGCTTCCATACCCATACGTTGAAATTGCATTTGGTCAGGTCTAGGTAAACTCTTTTTAAACTTACCATAAGATGGGAGGTCTTCCAAACCTTCTTTAATAGCATATTTAGAATCTGATTTATATAAAGAATTAAAACGTTCAATACATTTCTTTAACTCTTCCTTCCAGTTTTTGGGAACTGGATTAATACTTGGTTGAGGTGGATTAAATGGTGAAGGTCTCTCTGGAGTTCTTTCTGGAGTCTCTACAGGTGCTTCTTTTGGGGCTGGTTTAGTTTCAGGTTCAGCTGCTGGCATATTATATGCATACTCATTTAATCCAAGTAGATATTTCATTTTTTTCATAATAAATAAATGTTTTTTGTGATATACTATATATCCGTTTAATCCTATTGTTTTACAAAAATAGGATTTTTTGTTTTAATGAAGAAATTTACGAGATAGTCGAAATATTGTTGTCCACCATACTCTACTAAAACAGGTGGACCCATCTTTTCAACATTTTCTAATCCATCTACTGTTAAAGTGTTCCATACCCAATATGGTTGTGGATTATCAGGTGTCCCTCTTTTACCTAACTCTAAATTTCCTCTTATTATCGAAGCGAATTTTTGGAAACCCTCTTGAGTTATAGGTGAATAGAATGTAAAACTTTTTAAATTGTTCCAAGGTGTAGTTACAACAAAGAATTGACAATTTAAATTTACACCAACTACATTTATAATCAAATCCCTGATTTTTTCAATATTAAATCCACCTTCAATACTATGAAATTTTTTAATTTCATCTAAAAAAATCTTACCTACATCAAGAGTAGGCATTTGCATATTTGATTGTTTAGCATTTAAATGTTGTTCGGTCATTTTGACCTTATTGCGATCTCCCCAACCTCCAAATAGATTCAACAATTCAGGTTCATTAGAAACAAACGACCATTCTTTATTCTTGCTCATAATCTTTCTTTAAATCAATAATATTCAAATCAAAATCTGTAGAATCTTTTTTATAACCAGACATAGACTCATCGTACATATCGCTTGTCCATTGATGGTTAAAAAACAATTCGTCTGGAGTATTAAAACCATACATTTCAAGTATCGATTTTTGCTGTTCCAATACTTCCTTACCTCTCCAATTATGCCCTATAACTATAAGACCTGCTTCCTTGCCCTTTACTGGGTTGGATTCTTTTAATGATGATTGTCTGTTTTCAATCCATGTTAGTCTCTCTAATAATTTCTGATAAGTTGCATTCATTGAACCCCATCTAATTGAACCGAAGAATACAACAGCATCCGCTTCATAAATAGCTTTAGAAATTCTCCACAATTCATCATCTGGGTTATTCAAAGATGCCCAACATCTCATAAAACCACTTGGGTTTTTTTCTTTATCATCTAATATTGCTTTTTGTTCACCACAATGATTCCCGTCTCTATGAGAAACATTACCTTCACATGGATAAATTTTTAATTTAAATGCGTCAAATATTCTTGGCTTTGGGTCAATCATAGAAGCCATAACTTCAGCTAATTCTGATGATTTAGGAATTTCTTTATCCCATCTATTAGACGTTGTTATAAATACACATTCCTTCCCTTGCAAATACTCAATTGTATTTAGCAAAGGCTTGAATTCACCAGAAGATGCTTCAAATAAACTAAATGGAGTTATATTCTTCATTTTAAACTTTTTATGATTTAAAGTATATATCTAATAAATAAAAGTGCATACTATGAATTACGCTAGAAAAGTAAGAGAATTAGAAAAGATTTACTTTAATGAAAGTAAAGAGAATGAAAGTAATAAGTTCGAGTTAGTAGAAACTATCAAAAAATATGAAGAACTTAAAACTCTTTGTAAAGATCTTTTGAATAATTATGACAATAAAGAAAATATAGAAGATTCAGTAATTAAGATAAAATATCACCTTATGGATTAATCTTTCTTCAAACGATTATAAAGATCTTTTTTTATAGCGGATAAATGTTTGCAGAATTTAGGTATCCTCTGGGGATTCATTTTCTTTAATGGCTCTCCATTTGAAGATATGATTTCAGAAGCATCCTTTGTCCAAAGTAACCATTCATTTTCATATCTAAAATCATTACAATCACAATGAGCAATAACATGTTGATCTAAGTTATCTAAAGTTATAACTTTATCACTCAAAGGCTTTACCCATTGCTTATGCTTATTACCACTAGATACAGTGGTTGTCTGATATACATACTTATTCTTTTTAGTTCTGGTCACAAATTTAACAATAATGTCTTTAGCCCTTTCTTTATATCTCTTTGGAGTTCTTTTATAGATATAATTAAATCTTAATTCGTTAAGACTTGTATCTAATTTATTATGTAAAAAATCTATGAATGATGTCAGCATGATTTTAAGAATTAATTATTTATTTCTGAAAGATGCTCTTGGAACAAATTATAAATAGTAGGTGTCCACAAATCCTTGGATAAATCTATTGGGCTTAAATTAGCAGCATTCTTTATAGTTGGGTCTGCTCCAAAATCTAATAACAATTGAACTGTATCATCCGATTCTCTTTCTAATGCATAATGTAAAGGTGTATTACCCTCATCATCTTGTGCATTTGGATTTATACCTTGGGCTAAAAATAATTCAGTAAGAGGTAGGTTAGCATATTCAGCTGCTAAGTGTAATGGGGTAGCAGCATTAAATTTGCTTTTGATGCTCTTTACATTCGCACCATACTCAATAAGTGTTTTTGCAACATCTACCCCCTTATAGTTTTCTGCTACACTAAATATAGGGGTAAAACCTGATTCATCCTCTATATTTGGATCCATACCATAATCTAAAAGCATCTTAACTAGATCTGTTTTAGTTTCATATCGGCATGCTATATGTAAAACAGTTTCACCAAAAGCATCATCAATATACTCCAAGTTTGCCCCAAGTTCTATAAGATTTTTTACATAATCGATATTAGCATCTTTAGTTTCTCTTTTCTTAATCTCATCAATAATTAATTTAGTCTTATTATTGGGAGACATAATCATATATTCATATGGATCAAATTCTTCAAAGAGTTTAATATACTTCATAGTAAATCTTAGATTATAACAGGTTCTTTAGGCTCACCCTTTTCATCTGATTCAACATCGGGCCATACTTTACCAGATTTACCAGCTGACTTAGGTTCCTCTTTCTTTTTTTCTTCTTCTTTTGCAGTAACATAAGGTAAATAAGAATCACTAAGATTTTCTAAAGCCCATCTGGTTTGCTTTCCTATTCTACCATCTACAGTCAATTTTCTCCCATCTTCATTCATGGAATTTTCTTGAAAACGAATGACAGCAGAATGTGTAAGTTCACCGAATTTTCCAGTTATACCACCTTTAAATATACCCATTGCTTGAAGTATCTTTTGAACAACTTTTATTATTGCACCTTCTTGGATACCATTATATCCAATCCATGTTTTATTAGGGGAATACGATTCTAGCTCTTTAGCAAACTTAGATGCTAATTTAGAACTGATCTTCTCCTCTTCTATCAAAATACAATTATCAATAAGTAATTCTAGACAATGGACTAAAACTGTTGCTCTCCATGATATATCTGCACCTGGAAGCAAATCATAATATCGCATGTGATAATATGTGTCCTGTATAGATTCTGCTAATTTCTTAAAAGGTTTTTCTATAACACTCTCGAACTCAGTCAAGTAATCAATTTCTGTACTCTCGCCGAATATTGAATGGAATGTGCTTATGTCATATTTTTTAACAAAGTCAGATAATCCTAAAAATGTTTGAGAAGGCTGATAATTACCCATAAGATTAGTTAAAAATACACCAATCATATAAATAGGATTTCTATATTTTCTCGTTTTAATTAAAATTTCTTTCTGAACAACATCGATTGGACTACTTGCATCAGTAAAATCAGCATCAGATCGTTCTATTTTTACTTTCTTCAAATTTTTAATTTGGTCTGGTAGAATAGTACTTAAATAAGATTTATAATTGTTTATATCTTGCTTAATGACCTTAGCTGCCTTTTTAACTTTATCTTTATTTTCCTTTAGATATAACAAGTCTTGATATACTTCTACATCCGTCTGACTAGTAGATTGCTCAAGTAATGTCATCATACCGCTTGTACAAGACTTATAACCAACATCAACCATATTCCATAGTGATGATGTTGGAAGGAGAGCTTCTTGGAATGTTTCATTACCATTAAATATTTCAATAGTTGATTGTGCTGAAAGAGCAGTAATTTGATAGAGGTCTGACATTCTGAACTCTTTCAATGTCAAACCATAATAACCATCATAAATGCCAGCTATTTCGTTTAATTTAGCTTCTTTGAATTTACTATATCGTGTAATCACAGCTTTAAATTATATTTGCTTGTATATATCAAAAAAATAACCCTCTTTTGAAAATATCAGAAGAGGGTTTGAAATTTATATTATGATAATTAAAGACCCCATTTGCTTAAATCGTTAGTAGTTAATTTAACCTGTGTGGGTGTTGCTCTTTGTTCTTGGCTTGCCTTTCTTTTTACAGATGCAGTAATTGGTTTCGTTGTATCTGAAACTTCAGGTTTTTCCATCTTGTCAGAAGGAACAATAACTTTATTTTTAAAATTTTGAAACAATATCTTACTTAATTTCGTTTCAATTATATTTTGAAAATGATTTTGAATTGTTTCTCCACCTTGTTTAATTCCAAAAAAGTTTACACCTGGTAAATTAAAGAAGGATTTTATTTCTTCCGAATCTAAAATGATATTCAAATCTCCAGAAGATAAATATTTTTCTCCAAGTGGTTTGATTACATCTAACATTTTCATTCTATCTTCTTGACTTAAAGAACTACTCGCAATTAAATTTTTTATATCATCTATATTATTAAAAGATAATTTCTTTATTTCTTCTTCTGTCATTCCTATTTTGATTTTACAGTCGTTTATAGATTTAATAGAAGAATCCAATTTATTTGAATTTTTCATCGATCCGTTTTGAGGATTTGTAACCTTATCTATAGGACTCCATATTCTAGGTAGAAAAAAACTTACCCAAGCATACATTGAATTGCTTTTCTCTTTTTGATTTTCACCATAAGCAATTTTCTGAACAAGGTTGTACATACTATCATGAAGTTTTTTTAAAACTTCATCTTTTGAAATTTCTTTATCAGAAGTGACATTTTCGTTTAAAGAAACTAAGTTAATGAAACCATTATAATCTAGTATTTTCTTCATTCTTTTTAATTTATTTTACTTTGAACTAGTATATGGTGTTTGATCCATAAAAGTAGTAGTTCCCATAGCTGATGTTGGACCTTGAGCAAATTTTTCTTTACTTAGATCTCCAATTTCTTTTATTTTTGACTTGGTTTCTCTCCCAACTTTACCATCAACTAATGTTGCATTTGCTTTAGTTTGGAAATTTTTTACACCCTGCTCAGTTATTGTATCAAAAACTTCAGAATTTATCTTTGACTTTGGAAGATCTTTTAAGTATACTAATAAATTATTCAATAATTTAACAGCTTCTGTATTCATTTTCTTTGAACCTACTTTATAAACTAATTTATCTGTAGTCATAAATCCAAGTTGATCTAGTTTATCTACTATTCCAGAAATAGCCATAGCCCTATTTCTCTTAGTATTAAATTCTTTTTCAGCTTCACCCTTTTTGATTTCTGTTTCTGTTTTAGTAACTAAAGCTTCTACTTGAAGATTTAAATCAATTAGTTTTAATGAAACTAAAGAAACCATACACATATACATTACCTGCATAGATGGAGTAAAGATATTCTTTGTATCTTCATCTGGGCTTTGCAAAAACACTCTCTTTAAAAGAATTGAACTAACTTCATTTAACAATTCTCCCATAGGTTCAAATACACCAGAATCTATTGAAGGTATAAATTGTTTCATAGCCATAATTGCATCAGGTCCAACTACTCCGCTAGTAAGATTTATTGAAGTATAATTCTTTCCAAATTTAGTTGAAAGCTGTTGACCATAAGGGTACATGTTTATAACCATTTCATAAAAACCTGCTAAACGGTCATATAAATCTACAGATTTAATAAGTTCATTAGGTTCTAACAAAGATCCAACTAAAAGTTTAGGATTAGATTGTACTGTATCTGATTCAATCTCTTCTAGTTCCATACCGTCTACAACTGTATACAATCCTTTCAGACCTACAGTTGATGCTGACTGTTCTAAACTAGTCAAAGTTTGTTTAATTATACTAGATATATCTAAATTATACAATGAAATAAAACTTTGCTTCAACGCTTCTGATTTAAAATCTATTGTAGTAGATTTCATAAAATTCTTTACAGCTTCATCAATTTTAGGTATAACTGATGATATTCCACTAGGACTTGTAATTTCTGAAATCTTTTTCTGTCTTTCACCATAACTAGTTTTAGTAGCATCAATTACAGCCTGAAAACCAGCCGATAAGTCCTTTTCTATGAAGAGGATTCTAGTATCCATATAACTGATTTGAGATCTAATTAATTCAAACGCACTTGTATTAGATGCTTTATCTTTCCCCATAACTGGAGCCAATGATGGCATATTAGATTTAATAAATGTATGGAGAGCATCAGATTTTTCTAAATCCAAACCTTCAAATAGTTTGTCGATCGTCAATTCAGACAATCTAAATTTAGCATCTTGATCAAATAGACCGAACCAGTCAGATGAAATAAAATTACTTTCATTCAATCTGAATTGATCATGGTTATTATAAAAGTTTTTAAAAAGCATTGTTTTATAATTATTTTGTTCTTCTATATATCTGTATAATAAAACTAGATATGCTCAATAAAGCAAAAAACTTCATTGAGCATATTTTAGTTTATTATTATTCTTCTAACAACTTATAAACTTCTGTGAAATCAAAGTTATTACCATCTTTTAGAATAGTAAAACTCATTTCTTTTTTATCTTCTTCGAAAAGAATAGAGTTACTTTCGTTTATTGTGTCATTTGAAAGAAAATCATTGAATTTTAATATTTTCATCATGTTTTATTATTTTTAAGCTTTATTATCACTTGTAGTATCTACACCCTTAACTGCCACTTTATCTTCTTCTGATTTACCTTCCATTCTAGTTTTTAAATCTTCTACAAAAGTAGATATTGATAATTTTGTATTTTTACCTATTCTTCCATCAGATTTTAAACCTTGTCCGTTAATCTTAATTTTCGATTGGAAAGTTTTTACAGCTTCACCTAATATATCCGCATCGAAAGTACCTCTATTGATATAACTTGATGATTTAGGTAAAAGACCCATTTCGCTGAAAAGTTTTTTCAAAGAAACGATCATATCCTGCTCAATCTTAGAAAATTTCTTTTTTTCATAAAAAATCTTTTCACTTTCAAAGAATCCAAGCTTTTCGAGTTCACCATAAGAATCTAAAATACCTTTAGCTTTAGCTTGTACGTTTTCGGATAAAAGGGATTTTTTCTCTTCTTTCTTCTCTTCACCCTTAACTGCTTCTACTTCTGTTGAAGCAATAGCCTTTAATACCATAACTGTAGTTAAAGAAATGAAAAGTGATTGCAAAGAAGGAATAGTGATATTCTTCTTATATTCAGCACCCAATAAACCATACTGTTCTTCTACAATTTCTTTACAGATAGAATTTAAAAATTCTTTGAAATCATCTATTTTTGAAGGAATAATCTTATTCTTTAAATCAGCTGAAATAGAAACAGAACCTACAATTGATTCTAAATAATCATAAGGATTATTATTATATGATATAAATTTCAATCCATCGATATTCATGGATTTTAATACCATCTCTAATAACATAGAAATTCTTACAATAGGATTCTTACCCATAATATTCTTTTCTATAGTAGATTCTATGTCAGTTTCTTTCAACCATAAGAAAGAATCTAAAGCAAATGATTCAGGTTCAATTTCTTTCAAACCCATATCATCTACCTTTTGATATACGGAATCCTTTAAACCAGTTTGATTTCCTTGAATATTTGCGGTTAAAGCTTTAAAAAAGATTTCTAAAATTGTATCTTGACCCTTTAAAGATCTAACATTAGAAACAAGTTTTTTAATATCTTGTTTGTTTTCTTTTAAAAATTCAGAAACTTTTTCTACAATATCCTTTTCAGCTTTCTTTACTGCTTCTTTAACATAATTCAGTTGTTCTTCAACAATTCTGTCAGCAGTTGTATCTTCAGCTGTACTTTCATTAAAGAGATCTTTAGCTACTGGTAAATTTCCAGATAGCTTTGTATAAGTTTCAGAATCAGTGTCGATTTCCAAACCTCTTAAAAGATGGTAAATACTAAGTTCTTTTAAGTATGGTTTAGCACTTGTTCTAAAAAGTCCGCCTGAAAAACTTTCGTTAATGAAAACAGTTTTGGATTTCAAAGCTTGTTTCAGTTCATCTACTCGTTTTTGATAAAAATTTTCGTCAATCATATAATTTAGGTTTTTTTATCTATTTGCTAATGCTGCTTGCATTTGTTGTATATATCCCTGTGTCTGCTGTCTTTTTTGATATTCTTCCTTAGAAATTGTACCCTCTAAAGAACTTTTAACTACTCCTGACAAATATTCAATCTGTTTAGCAATATAATTAAGAGTTGGAAGATCAGCTTTACCATTTATTTCTATTTCTGTATTTGTAGGTTTTGCATTTGTTTGGATAGAAGCTACAATTTTAGCCATTTCTTCATCATATTTACCATCAGCTTCGCCTGAATATATTCCAAGTTTTTTAAGACCCACTTGCAACATTTTAACATCCTCACCTTCATCACCAATCTGTATATACTTTCTTTCTTGACCTGTGCTATCCTTTCTGTTTGCAATACCAACAGGTTTATCGAGATTTTTAGAATCCGCTGTTAAAGGTATTTTACCTTGATAGAACTCTTTCTCAAACAGATGAAAAACAGATGAATAAGCAGATACCAGACCCATTGTGACTAGTCCTAGAGATGGGAGTTCATCATGATTCTCCCACTCCCGTTCTAAGCTATTCACAAAACTCATTGATGCGGTAGAATTTGCTTTAATGTAATATGGAAATGCTTCGCTATCTATTTGTTGTATACATTTTTGATAATCAGAATCTGACATGATTTTAGAATTATTCAAACTAGTACACCACGCTTTAATTTTATCGGTAATATCCTGTGACTCTAATGATTTTTTAAATCTTTCTCCAATTTCATCGAATGTAAAGAATGGTTCTAATTTTTGATTTGCTAAATCCTTTTCAAAAACGGAAACTAATTCTCTCACTGGTTCTTTTGCAGAATCACTATCTGATTTTTCAAACCACTTTGCAATCCAATAAATTCCGTAAATATATCCACCAATTTTTAAAACACCCCATGCGGTCTTTGGTATTTTAAAAAGAAATCCACCTAAAGTAAATACGTTCACTATAGCCTTGATACTATCAGTTAGACCCTTTCTTAAATTTTTAAAGAATTTACTCAGACCTTTGTCACCCACGTCATCTGGTGTTTTGGGTGTTTTGGGTTTTTTGTTTTTTAAATTTTCAAGAAATTTATCCCAAAAACTTTTCGCTTTATCACCTTCACTGGAATCAACCGTAGGCATGCTTGGATCAACTTTAGTCGTTGAATCTACATCTGGAGTTTTTGTAGATGGCTTTGCTTGAGTGTGAGTTGGATCAACATTACTAAGGTTAATAGTTTCCGCATCTTGTTTAATATTAGTTGTCGTATTCTTCAAAGCATCCTGTACATCTTTAGGTGCTTTGCCCAAATTATCTGCAACATCATCAGCTGCGCTGGCTATTTTTTTTGCAGCATCATCAACAGAACTAGATGGTGTATAATGCATACTATAAGTGAAAGATTTACCTGTTGATTGTACAGCCCTTGCTGCATCATCTGAAGCTTTAGCACCTTTAAATAATTTGCCTAGAAATCCTCCAGCTCCTGATTCATTTACATATTCATACGATTCAGATGTATTTTGACCTTTAGGCTCGATAACTGCTGTATTTAATGATTGGACTAATTGATTTACTGGTTCCTTAGATAGATACCAGTTTACTAAAGAATTTCTAATTATAGTTCCTAAAGTAATTGGATTACTATTAAGAATTTTAGAAGTTTCTTCATCAATACCCTCTGAATTAAATCTCAAATCAGAATTAGCAGATGAATTTAAAATATTAGCAATATTAGCAACATAATATTTAGCAGCAACTTCCAACATTAATGAATCTTTCTTAAGAGGTTCTGCAAAATTTAATTGTTCAGCTCTATCCTCATCCATTATACCCATAAGTTGAGCATAAATATTTGCTGGTATATTACCAATAGGAGTATTATAAAGTTTCTTAATATTCTCATCTATTTCTATACCCTCAGACCCAGGAATACTTAAAAGAGGTTTTCCATATTCAATAGCAGGTTTAATTATCTTCTCATCAATCCATGATGGTAGACCTTCTTCATTCAACTTATTTTCATATTCATTAAATCTCTTAATCATTAGATTTTCTTAATTTTGAGTTGCTACATCTTCTTAGAGAAATCACTAATCAAATCATAGATGACTTCCCCCAATAGCCAAAATGCATAAATATTTAAAAGAAACATTACAATAGGTCCTGAACCTGGGATTATGATATTAGATATTGATGCTATAATTGTATCTATAAGAATATACTTTCCAAACTCTGATAAAGCATTTATTAAAATAGCAAATGTAGGCCCTAACATTTCAAATTTAAAAGGTCCATTTATCCCAAAATGTTCAGTTAAGAATTTTGAAGAATATTCAAGTGCTTCATTTCCATTTGCTTTAATATATTCTGAAAATTCCTTTATCCAACTAAATGGTGGCAAATTATCTAATTTTTCTATACACCATTTATAAAAATCATCTATCATCTGTATAGATTCATCTAATCTTCTCATATCTTTAAAATTAGGAATCTTAATACTAATTAGATTTAATTTAGAATGATTATTTACATCTATTGCATTTTCTTTTATTGCATCTGGTATAAATGTTAATAAGTGTTCTTTAATATTATTTTGAATTGAATTAGCATTATTTGATTCATTAACAACTTTATTAATAGACATAGTAACCTTTGAAGCAAAAACATCACCCTCGATAATTTTACCGATGGATTCGACAAACATATTGCTCAATTGACCTGTTTCTTTTGTTAATGATTCCCAAATAAATGCATTTTTATCAAATACATCTTCATTTAAAGATTCTTTAATTGAGTTAATTTGTTGATTTATGGATATAGTCATTTGTCTCTTTAGTGATCTATTTCCCGCAAACCATTTATTAGTTTCTATTTTTACACTGTCCCATGCAGTTTGTATACCTTCCATGATTTTATCAACCACAGAGCTTATAGCTGACATCAAATTAGTCCCTAATTCAACTACCCAGTTAATAGCACCCTTAATAGCTTTCTTTGAAGGTTCTATTATATTTTTTTGAATAAAGTTTATAGCATCAGAATAATAATCTTCTTTCAATAATCCCCATTGATCGATTGATAATTGTCTTTCTGATATAAATTCCAAAACAAGCTTTTGCTCTCTTTCTAAGTAAATATCTTCATTAGCCAATATACTTTCAGCTATTGGAATATATGAATTATTTTTAAAACCAAAATTATGCAATCTTTGGGATTGAAGATATTGGTCAAAATTTAATATAGTTTCTCTTTTAGGTATTTGCATAGACATCAATAATTTATAGTTCTATATATCTTTTTTCAAACATGTGCTTTCAAGTTATTACCAACGATATTTACCCCTGCCAACGAGATCTACTACCACCAACAGTATCTCTTACATCAACATGAACAAAGTTTGGATAAATCCCTAAACCACCTTGATGGAACGAATCAACATAATTATAAAGTTCACTAGGTGTAACACCTGATATCGTTATATCTGCTGCGTTACCAAACATATGTTGAGATCTTGTAGCTACGCCTTTACTTTTACTTCTACTACGCAATCCAGCATTATACGATGGGGTTCTATATCCAGAATTTATGTTAATATCTTTTCCAAAATGTTCTCTTATCTTCTCAAGTAATTCTATTAAATAAGGATTTATTAAAATTACATCTGATCCGTCTTTACAAGCAAATTCAGATACTTTGAAATTAGGAGAAAGATTCTTATCACCATCTTTACTGTTGCTATATTGTATAGATTTAGAAATGTATTGTTCAAATTCACTCGAAGGATAATCAACACCTCTATTTACACCTTCACCCTTTGTAACCGAAGAAGCTGGTATTTGTATCTTCAAGTCTGGAGTTGGTGTGACAACAGCAGGTATTTTAGGTTCTTTAAGCAAACCTTTCGCACCTTCTTCTTCACCTTCTTTAGATTCAAATTCTAATAAAAATTTTATGAACGATAATGGAATTTGATTTTCAATCTGTATAGGTAAATTAAAATCTTTAGATATAGTTTTAGCTGCATCTAAAGTTACTTGGTCTAAAGTTCCATCTGCACTATGATTCTTGAGGTATCCTAATCCAATCAAAATAGATTGTAGAACTGAAATGTCTTGACTTCTATCATTTACATTTAATACCTTTAAACCATCTATAAGCTCTTGTGAGAAGTATTCTCTAGTAATTTCTTTAATTAGATCACTCTTCTCTTTTTTATCAGATTTACTTGTAATCAAGCCAATAGCTTCTTGTGCATTTTGAATTTGTACTTCATTCAAAACAAATTCACCAAAGCTGTATATTTTCTTTCTTTCCATAAGTATTAAGCTATCATATTTTGAGAATCTACTCTTGACAATTCAAAGTGCATACCGTCTTTTCTTCTATTAAAATGACCACCCCAAAAGAATCCAAGTTTTAGTGCTGCTGGAACTAATTCTCTAATACTACCCTTTTCACCAACAGCTGGTGGCATCTTTCCTAAACCATTACTACGTGTGTTAATGTCAAATGCTATACCGAAAGCATGAGGACTTAAAGTACTTTGAGTGCCCCTAATTACTCTAGGGACAAAGCACCCCGCCCAGTTTTCTATTTTGCTCAAAAGTCCAAGATTTTCCCATTCTTGCCAAAGTGCAAGTATTGGTTTTGCAGCAAGTCTATGGCAACGAATTTTAGTAAGTTTAGGAGGATTTTGTATTTTAGACAATTGTGGTAAATCTATTGTAATAATATTTTCTTTTACAAAATTATTTTGAATAGTAATATAATCACCTGAGGCTTTTACCCATACAATCTTTCCGAATAAATTTTCCTTTTCAACTAAATTTAATGAGTGTATGTCACTTGGTTTCGGTGGCCAATTGTATTTACCATCTTTATACTTAGGATCATCGTATGAATCCTTTTTTTTATCAGTAGAAAATTCAAGCTCACTTGATTGATATGTTGTAAATAAATCTATAACTTCTTTAGATATAGGTTTATTCACATCTACTGATACATTAGACTTAGAAGCAAATTTTTTAATAGCTTCCATAGTCGTTTGATCCAGTTGTCCACTCATCTGTGATGCTGACAAATACCCTAACCCTAATAATAAAACTTGAATTATTTTTACATCCTGTGTAGTTTCATTAAAATTAATATCAGAACTACCCTTTTGTAAGTTTGAAGATATGAATTCCTTACTAACCTGTTGAATAATTTCAGATTTTTCCTTTGAGCTTTTGGAATTCTTTAAAGAATCTATAATATCCCTAGGTGTCTCTAATTTCATTTTTTAGATCCTAATATTTTATTATAAACGAAAGGAAATATCGTTGGATCTTCATTTATTAAGTAGTCTGAAAATATTTCAGATGCTTTATCTAAATCACTAGAAATATAATAAGAACCTGGTTTATCTTTAAATTCAACAAACACAGTTCCTAATAGTTTTACCTTTTTATCATCAGGGAATTTAGCAAAATTATAAACGATCGTTTTTATTGTGGTAATAACATCATCTTCATTAGTCGAAGATGTTAATATTTCGGAAATTTGAGGTATATTTTTACCTGATATTTTATTCTTTAACTTGTCTAAAACTGTTTTTGAGAAATTAGCAGTTTGTATAGTGTTTTGAATCTGTGTAGGCTCAGATTTTTCTTCAGTAGTTTTATTAGTTTCTTCTTGATTTTTAATATCCGATTCAATGTTTTTTATATCATCACTAGATACATCACTCGAATCTTTAAAAAACTTTATCAATTCTTGTATAATCGTTTCATCAGTCCATATAAGATTAGATAATTTAGTCGCTAATGTTTCTAAACTCAAATCTGATTTTATTACTTTTTGATTATCTTTAGTTTGAAACATCGTATCCGAAATATTGGATGATTTCAAATAGTCAATCTTATTTACAAGCATGTCTTTTATGAAGTTATTAAGTACCTTTTTCCCACTTTCTTCATCCATGGATTCAAAGATATTTAAAACCATTTTTTGTTTTATATTAGAAGAATCTTTTTTGGCTCTTTTTATAACTCCATTTAAAAATGCTTCTGTTGTAAAGTTAGCTATATTTTCCACAAGATCACTACTTAAAGTTTCTTCAGTTTTCTTGATTTCTTCTGGTGTTTCTTTTGGAATATCCTTTACTTCTGGAGTTATTGGCTCAGTTGCTGATACCTTTGGCTCCTCTTCCTTTTTAACTCCTTCTTCAGCCTCAACTGAAGCATTAGCAATATCTTCGATTTGATCTTCAGTCTTACTCTTCAATTCTGCGTTCCAAGAATCCCATTGTGCTTTTCTGTCAACTGAAGGTTTTCCAAAAATAACAACAGGACCTTCGATTGATTCTAATTTAAAATTGATTATTTCAGCATTTTCAAATTTATTATTCTTGAATAATTTAAGTAGTGACTCATAAGGAATTTGGACAGCATTCGCTAAAGTAGTCAAGAATATAAAACCAGGTGTATTATTTTGTTGATCATAATCATATCCTGGATACTTCACTAGAAAATGTGTAACCTGAAAAATAGCATTGTCATAATTTATTTCTTCAGAATCTACATCTCCGCCTTTAATCCAAGACATAAAATCTGAAAAAAATGATTCAGAAACATAACTATCATATACTCTCCTATTACCATATCTATCATAATAGTATTTAGATGAAGATCTTCTTCTTTTAGGATACTTTTCATATCCAACTAAATAATCATGTAAACTATCGATATAAGGACTATATGACTTTGTGAATTTTGGATCCTTAGATTTAGTTGTAGGCATTAATACTACAAGATCACCTTTCCATGTATTCGAATTGACGCGAAACGTCTTCATTGTTTCATAATTTATAGAATTAATAAAATTCTTTAGATACTTTTCAGTAACTACAATAGATTCTGCCATTTTTTTAAGAGGGCATAAACCAGGTAGCATGTGTTTAGAATCAAATCCAAATTGAGGATTCATATCAAGAAAGTTTTGAATTCTAGATACTACATTATCTATTTCTTTTTTCTTTCTGTTTTTTAAAAAATCAAAAAATGATTCGCTAACATTCGAATATCTCATAGTTTTAAATTATATTTCTTCGTGGCTCAATACTGCAAATTTTGATTCACCAACTTCTTCAATAGGCATATTCTCTTCAGAACTAATGAATCTGATAGTTGCATCTTGTAATAAATATTTTCCAGCAGGGAATGAATTATTGAGATTGTTTTTTGTTGTATATTTAATCAAAAGCTCAATCTCTTTAGCATTAGATTTACCAGCCAAATTAGCAACTACAAGATTAATTTGAGCATATTCAATCGAAGGTCCGAATATACCTAAACCTGCTCCAGTAATTGGATTTGAAATGAAAGTCTGACTATCACCATAATCTCTATGTAAAGAAAGAATCTCAATCTTTACTTTATATGGTTTTAATACAACACTATTAATGTGTTTTTTGATAGATTCTAAATCTTCTTTTAAAGGTTCACCTGCTACTGATTTAGCCTCATTAACCTTTTGTTCCTTGTATTCCTTAAAAATTCTCATAGAAGTTTTACAATTTTTTTATAGTTCTATATATCAAACTAAAACCCTATAAAATATAGGGTTTTGAATTTTATACTGCAGGTTCTTCTGTTGCCGCACCTGTATCTACAGGTTCATCTCCTGGTTGATCTCCTGCTTTCTTTTCCTTTTCCTTAATCATCGATCTGTTTTCTTGCAATTCTTCACGAGTTAAGTTCAAGAATGCTTCCATTGCAAAATCCAAATCGAAGTAAGAATCGTCTTTTGTTCTAGGAATATTGAGCAATTCATTGATTGCAGATATACGCTTTTGCATAACCTCAACCTTTCTTTGAACTTCAAAACTATTATCACGATTAAACTTTATACCTATACTTGATCTAAACAGGTGATCCCCTTCAAATTCAGGATACTTCATAATTAATTGTAAAACCAAAGGCTTTAACATAATTTCTTGGAATCCAGAACGAAGTCTATTTATAAAGTTACCAAATCTGACTTCATCTCTTTGAATACCATCTGCACCTAAACTCATCGTTGCTCCACCATCCGCAAAGCGACTTAATGGTATTTTAGATGCTCTTCTAAGTTTTAATTCAAAATATTTTAAGAAGTCTGGATTTGACAAATCAACACCTTGTCCACCAATAACCTCAACATTTGGAGAGTTTCCATCTTTTGAGGGGAACATAAAGTGCTTGAAGAATGGGATAGAAGGTCTACCATTGATTGATAAAGTACCATCCGCATCGTTGAAAAATATTTCTTCTTTATAATTATTTAAAATTTCAGATAGCTCTTGCTTTGCCTTTTGAGGAGAATTACTACCAATAGGGATGGTCATCTTCAAACGAAACTGAGCATACATGATATGCCACATAACCTTTGAGTTCTCAATCAATCTCAAAAGATTTAAAGGACGTACAAGACGCTCAACGTAACTTACACGATCCATTTGTAAGTTCTGAGCATAAGCTATGTAAATAACTGAAGAATCGTAAATAATCCTTGAAGATTCATTACCAATCTTTTGAATCCAAACTATGTATTCTTCCCCATCTTCACCAACAATAGTTGATAATTCTAAAGTAGCTGGATCTAATTTATTCAAAGCGATAACATCTTCGCCATCTTCATCTGTTACAATCTCGAATGCTAAAAAGCCATCTATCAAATATTGTCTAAATAAATTCCAAGCTTTAGTATTATTGTTAAATCCGAATTTCACATAAAGCTTACGGAATTCTTCATGTATAACATCAAGAATTTCTTCTTTTTTATCTTCACTAAGAAATGATTCTAAGCCCTTTGTATCTGGATAGCAGAACCAGTTTTTATCATCATATACAATTGCTTCATCCGCAATCGTATCCAATATCTCTACAACTTCATCATTCAATGAAAATGAACGTAAGAAGTCCCTTTTACCAACATAATTTGAATCATAAATTGCAAGTGCCTTTAAACCCCCGATATCTTGCATAGCCATAGCAGCAAGTAATCTTTGATCCCATTGAGAAGAGCCATAACCACCATAAACTGAATGTCCAAGTGCACCTGAACCACCTGCGTTAGTTTCAGTTTCACCAGCACCTTGTCTTCTTTGAATGATCAAATCATCATAATACATACCAAAAGAAGATAACTTCCTTACATTGTCAGCTGGACCTGATGTAAAGTTATATGTTCTCATTCCATCTTTAGAAACAAAACCTGCCATAATATTCTCTTATTATTATCAATTTGATTGAATTTCGGAAACACTTTTTCCAACTATACCAAATGGTATTAAGAGGGGTATCCATTTCCAATCTTCATAATCTATCGGTATAACGGATCCACTTCTTAGTTTTGACCAAATGAAAGCATCTGATTTTTTACTTACATTTAATCCCATACTACTTATATATCCTTTTAAAAAATCGGTCATTCCTTCTACAGAAAATTGTGATAAATCACCCTTTTCTATCCTTTTTGTATTCTCTTCAATATATCTTCCAAAAAAACTTATAGCACCATCAATAAATATAGCTCTTTGAGTCGAATTAAAATAATTCATATTAATTCCAAATAGCATATTATCAACATTTTTATACTGAACAGTTTCAGTATGGAATACTATTGGGAATACATCAAAGTAACCTCTTTTAGGTAAATTTTTATTGTCATTTATTGCCATATAAATCTTACCAGAAGGTATCATGCTTGGTATCATGTAAATCTTATCCTTTATCGGATGTTTCTGCATTAAATACTTTTGCCTGAACCATTCTTGAAGTTCTTCTCCTAGTACTTTACTAGCTTCAGATAAACCGCCCTTTAATGTTTCTACTGCTTCTGCTTTAATCATTTGAATGGCCAGTTTTCTTCTGTTAATACAACATACTTCATATCTCTATCCATAGCCCATTTTATAGCAGCTATCTGTTTTGCTTTATTGACAGTATACATTTTTGTTAATTCAGCATGTCGCATTAGCTTCTTATCAGTTATTCGACCTTCTAAAACAGGTTCTCTCGCTATTTGTGCACTTGGTTTTATTTCAACAATATATCTATGTCTTTTATTATCATTATCAATAACTTCGATGAAAAAATCAACATTGTAAATATGTTCTTTATGATCTATTGGACTGATATATTTAATCTTTACTGGTTCAGATCCCCATCTAATAATTTGAGGAGTTAAATCACATAATATCATAAATTTACGTTCCCAGGAAGAACGGAATATAACTACTCTCGGATCACCTGCATATTTTTCAGGATTATTAACTTTGTAATAACCTTGAACAAATGGACCATTAGAGTTAGGTTTTAATTTTTTTATGTCTTTCATGAACTAAATTATCTATTTATGATATATATTCATATTTTATGTTACATTGCAATTAAACGATATGTCTGATAAAAAATTCCTAAAACAAGCTAATAATGTATTAAAAGAAATACAAAAAGAGCTGATTAGCCCCGAAGAAGAAGAAGTCTTTAAGAAAGTAGCAGAAAGACTTAATGTTTCTTATGAGACTGAAAAGGCAAACGAAGATAAGGAAAATAAAGAAATAAAACCAATTAAAAGGAATATTCTTTTAGATCACGATACTTTGGTATTTGCAAATCAAGCTTTATTATTAAGAGCTATACTTTCAAATGACATGGCTAGAAAAGAAAATCTTTCAGAATTTGTAAAGAATCTCATCAAAGAAGAGTGGAAAAGGCTTTTCGTTACATATGAAAATATGAGTAATGAGATAGAAAAAGAAAAAAACAAATAATTGAAGTAAATAAAACTGATATATAAAGTAAGCTTAAAATATAATATATTATGAAAACTTTTACACAAACAACCAATCAAATCAGAAAAAAACTATTTGAAATGGATAATGAAGCAGCTAGAGAAACATCTGCTAGAAATTATCTCCAAAAGTTATATGAATTCAATATCAAGTCTATTACTGAATTGAATGAAGATGAATTAAAAGATTTTATCAAAAGTTTAAGAGTTATAGAGGGCTAATATGCTAAAAATACTTAGGTCTTTATTTAATAAGCCAAAGCCTAAGAAAGTAATAGAAGTAATTGAGCCTGAAGAATCTCTGAAAAGAGAAACTCATTATTTTAATAGCTCAACTGAGAATGTATATTGTTCTATTATTGGTTATGAGAAATCTTCAGAAGGTCTAGGATTCCAAAGCATTAAAATAGCCTGGAGAAACCCAAGAAGAATAAAAGTTGGAGATTTATTAATAATACATTCAAAAGATTTACAAAAAACCTTACGATTGACAAAAGTTTTAAATGAAAATGGGGATGTCAAATTAGGAATCGCAAGTATGCTTAAATAAAAAGCCCATCTTAGATGGGCTTTTTTCATATAATATTTTTCCTAGATTTAAGCTATAGTCGCACCTAAGACATTTGTAATAATCCATGTTGTTCCTGTCCAACGGAATTGAGCAGATTGATAATCAAATGGGGAATTACTGAATTGTATAGTTTCAGTCGTCAATTGAGTCATATTAACATTATCAATAAATACTCCAGTAACTGCACCTGTTTTAACAATAATTTCAAGCGTTTGACCAGTTGTATTACCAACTGGCAATTCTACTGAAATAATATCTTTAGTGGTACCATTCCAAGTTGTAAAATCTAAAAGAATTGAATGCACACCTGTAACTGCTAAAGTTGCTTGTGTACCATTCACGGTAGCATAAGATGCTGGATCAGCAGCTTCAATAAATGAATTTCCAAAGTCTTTATGAACAATCTCACCATCTAGCACCAACTTACCACTAATATCAAGTTTATTAGAAGCATTAGTTAACATTACATCTCCACCAGTTACGGTGATTCCTGTCGATGCTGTAATAGAAGTTGAAGTCAAACCGCTAGTTCCATTTACAGAAAGATTACCACCAAATACTCCAGATGCTTCACAAGTGAGAAGCGTTGTAGCGATTGGATTAGATCCCCTTTCAACATAAGTAGATGTTACATTAAGGGCACCTGTAGAAGAATTTAAATAACTATCTAAAGCATCGATTGATGTCTTTACTGCTGTAAAGTTATTATTTATAATTATTCTTGAAGCCGAAAACGAGTTCGTAGCTAAAATTGTTTGTAATGTGATAGCCATATTTTTATTGGATTTTTATATTTATACTATATATCTATTCTGAAAATAAATTATTTTTTATTGTTGAGTAATGAAATAGCTATATCCTGAGTTTAAGTCTATATTTGAGCATTCTTCATAAGACCACTCGATACTCATACTCGAAGAATTAATTGCTGACCAACTTCTTTTTTCAACTAAAATACATTCATATGTATTATTTGTGATTATTTGAATAGGTAAAAACTTGTATTGAACATAAGGATCGCTTTCATTATAGATGAAAATCTCTTCGTTCAATTTTATATTCATGGTTTCAGTAAATGTAAAATTATATGTAGATTCTTCATCAGTTCTAGTAATACTTACCTTACTATGCGGTTTTTTATCATCAGATGCCCTTTTATGGGAATCTTGATTTGTAGCAGTATCTTCAAGTAAACACTTTAAAAGAACAAGGTAAATAATAGCATCGTGGATCCTTTCTTCAATTGGTTCAGATGTAGTAGAAGGCATATTTGGATTTTTACCAATAGCATTCATAATCGACATCGCCTGTTTTCCGAAATATACACCCCATTTTTGGAATGGAGTTAGACCTAATGCCTCTGCGTCCTGACTTTTGAAATTTGAAAGAGCGTCCGAATCTGATGCGTAATCTTTAGCCTTACCTATTTGTAAGTTATAGCATGAATCAAAAAGTTCTTTAAATACTTCTGTCTTTCTTTCATGTGTCATTTCTGTAATCTCGAAAAGTAAATAATTAAATGATAGTCTTAATTGAAATCTCGCCATTTTTTAGAGATGGCAAAGTTATTATGTTTTTTAATGTTTTTAACTGAATCTATAATATAATTAACCAAAATTTCCATCATACCAATAAGAGCAGCTCTTTTAGGTTCATCTAAAAATGTAGCACTTATTGATTTTGTAAATACATTATTTCTATAATCAAATCCTGTATCCTTAATTTCATTTTTTCTGGACAACGCATAATCTTTAAAAGATGGTCTTAAGTCACCATCAGTAGTTTTAATATACTTTTCCCAGAATTCGCCATTACTAATTTCGTCTTTCATGGATACATGATTTAATTTAAACTTATATATCAGAATCTACATCTTGATCATTTGATGTATCTTCAGATTCAGCAGATTCATCCGTAATTTCTATTTCAATAGGAGGTATAGTTCCTATCACATTTTTACAAATAAATTCGTATAGTTCTTGAGGTATTGTACCTTCAGCTAATGCTTTAGGTTGACCATTCTCATCGATATTGTCCGAACCTAAAAGTTTTTCAAGGTCTTCTCGATAATTTTCAGAGATTTGGAATAAAATAGTTCGCATAGCAGTTTGCTTGAGCATGAATTCAATTTGCTCTGGTAATATACCATCTTCAATATTAATTGATGCTAGTTGCTCATCATCTAATTGCATAATAACATTTGAAGGTAAATCTTTAGGTATTTCGTTTTCCATACTAATTATAATTAAGTTTGTAAAAATCGTATATAGAAGAATTCTGGTTTTTTCCCAACCTTTTGTATAGAGTATTCTTTCGATAAAAGAAAATTAATAGTTTCTTCCTTTGCGTCTTCAACTATATCTAATATAAGGTTTTTATAGATCATAACAATACCTGGTGTTAAATCATCTATAGTCTGAGAAGATGCTATAAGACATAATGGATCTATAGATTCTAAATATTCAGGTATTTCTTGATATGGTATTAACTTGTGATTAATCTTTAGATTAGATTCATTTTTATACTCTTTTAGTTTTTCAGATAGAAATTTAGATAGTATAATATGTTTCAAACCTATATTGTTAAGTTCCTTTAACACTATATCGGAATATTCAAGTTTTCTTATTATAGAATCAGATGTAGTATCTTTAGAAATTGTAAAGGCTCCTATTGATTCTTTAAATTGTCCATAAATACTAGTCGTAATTCTACCTAATTCGGACATCGTAAATAATATCATCTTGTCAATAGATTCAATAACCTTATCTTCAAGAATAACTTTTACATTATGAATAACATCTTCAATATTATTATCTTTTATCAAATCCTTCTTAATTGAAAGCGATTCACTGAATATCTTATCTACTTTTATTACCGTATAGAGATCTTCCTTTTTAAAATTAATATGGTTCTTAAATTTATAAGGAATTATATCTTTAGTATGAATCCTCGCAGTATCTAAATTTTCTAAATCATATTGAGCAATGTTTTTGAAATTGCTTATTAACGACTTAAATCTATAAGATTTTTCCAAAGAGTTATTTTCGGAAAATAATTTATTATACACAGATTTGATAATATCTATCATTCCGCTAGTGGATCCCATGTATAATTAACAAAATTCTCAACATCTGGTTTAGGAGTCCAAAGTGATGCTGACCAACCTAATTCATCAGACCAAGCGTCATCGTGAACACCCAATTCTA
>JACCDX011745593.1_pt1 | contig 45999 bp, 47 predicted proteins | sample 7449681 | NCBI WGS metagenome assembly JACCDX01 (sample SAMN15323450, study PRJNA562643) | freshwater metagenome | isolation source: river surface water | place: USA:Blue River Watershed | collected 2017-08-18
ACACAATCAACCATTTGGGCCGGCAGGCCCGCCATAAATTGAAAGCAATCGCCATGGGTGGGTTTATCAATGCCCCCCTCTTCCTCAATGCGCGTTTCATTGGCTTGGTGATAAAAATCACCCTGATATAACATGGTATCCATATTTTTATATTAGGTGATTTGCACAAATTTTCAAGCCTAAAATTATGTGGGTTAGGGGAATCGCATGAAAAAAGTTGACATAAAGTCAGATAAGGATTCTATTATGAATATTCTTTTTAAAATTGAAAGTTCATATAGAAGAATCACAAGGATTAATATATATTTTGCCATATTTACAGCATTCTATGTGCCACGCAAACCACCACAAAATGCGATTCCCCTGACTAACCCCAACATAATACTTGCAAATTGGGTAAAATGTTGGTAAACTTATCGCAATATTATGGCAATATTGCCAAAACACATATAAATGAAAGGGTTTATTATGCAGGAAATGGAATTTATGTCGGCACCCAAACACCATCTGGACACTTGGGGCGGCCTTAATAAAGTTGTTTTATATAGCTCGGTTGCTATTGTTGGCCTGTTATTAATAATGGCGGCCACCCTAACGTAAAATGCCCATTACCATAGCCGATGATTTACCGGCAATTTCAATTTTAAAAACCGAGGGCGTGCCGATAAAACGGCAAACCGATGCCACCAGACAGGATATTCGTCCGCTTGAAATTGCCCTGTTAAATTTAATGCCCACCAAGGAAGCAACCGAAATTCAATTCGCCCGCTTGCTTGGCACCACGCCCCTGCAAATTCATTTGACCCTGCTGACCACCGGCAGTTATACACCCAAAAATACCCCCACTTCGCATTTGCAAAAATTTTATAAAACCTTTAATGACATAAAAAAACAAAAATTTGACGGGCTTATAATTACCGGTGCACCGGTTGAAACCATGCCATTTACCGATGTTGCATATTGGCCCGAATTAAGCGAAATTTTTGCATGGTCGCGCACCCATATTCATTCAAACTTTGCCATTTGTTGGGGGGCACAGGCGGCGGCATATTATTTCAGGCAAATACCCAAATACCCCCTGCCCAACAAAAAATTTGGCGTGTTTCAACAACGGGTTTTTCAACCGGCCCACCCGTTAATGTTGGGTTTTAACGATGTTTTTCCCTGTCCGGTTTCGCGCCATACCGAAAACCGCGTGGCCGATTTCCCATTTGGCGATAATTGCATATATTTGGCGGGGTCAGAGGATTCGGGCTTGTGTTTGGTAGACGATACCCAATATAAAACCATTTACGCATTTAACCATATTGAATATGACACGCATACATTGCATGGCGAATATGCGCGTGACCGCGAACGCGGGCAGGAAATACCATACAATTATTACCCATGTAACGATTTTTCGCAAACCCCAAAAAATACATGGCGCGCCCATGCCCATTTGTTATTTGCCAATTGGATTAATATGGTTTATCAATCCACCCCATATTCCTTAGATGCCATTGGTTCGTTATAAAATTACCATACAATATCATGGTGCCGATTTTTTGGGTTGGCAATACCAACCCACCGGCATGACGGTACAGGAAATTTTAGAAAAAAACTTGACCATTTTGCACCGCGCACCGGTGGCGGTTTGGGGTTCGGGGCGCACCGACAGCGGTGTGCACGCCCGCGCCCAATGCGCCCATTTTGATTGGGATTCCCCCCTGCCCGCCCATAAAATAATGCAATCATTCAATGGTATGGCCAAGCCATACCGCGTGGCCATTTCCCATATAGAAACCACCCACACGCAATTTCATGCCCGTTTTGATGCCAAAATGCGTTATTACACTTACCGGTTATGGTATAGCCCAACCCCACCCATTTTTGAACGCGATTTTGTTTGGCACCAACCGCATCATTTTTCCTTAACCGCCATGCAAACGGCCGGTCAATTATTGTTGGGCCACCACGATTTTTCGGCCTTTCGTGCCAAAAATTGCCAGGCCCAGAGCCCGGTAAAAACCATGTCCGGTTGCCACATTACCGATACCGGGGCGGAAATATTATTCCAATTTAACGCCAAATCGTTTTTATATAACCAAGTGCGCAATATGGTGGGCAGTTTGGTTGATGTGGGGCGCGGGCGCACCAGTGTTGACGAATTTCAAGCCATTTTCGCATCATGCAACCGCGCCTTGGCCGGCCAATGCGCCCCACCACAGGGGTTAATTTTTGAACGGGTGGAATATTAAAAAATTATACGGCACCGGCCAATATGGCATCCAACGGCAATAAAATGGCGGCATGGCGGGCGCGGTGCACCACGCATGGGGCAAAAATGGCATATTCGGTAAAAATTCCATTTGGTGTTTCGCCCCCGTTTTTTAACATATTATATAATGCTTGGCGGGCCTGTTCAATGGTTTGTAAATCCTTGCCCAGCGCAAATTGGGCGGTAATTACTGCCGATGCCGAACCCAATGCGCATGATTTGGCAATAAAATCAATATCGGTAATCACCCCATTTTTAATATCAAAACCACATTCCACCCGCGAACCGCATAACGGGCTGGTGCGTTGGCTTTGATGCATGAATGTGCGAGGCAATTCGCCCTGTTTTTTGGCCTGACCCGCCAATTGCATTATTTTTTCGTTATATAAATCCAATTCGTCCATTTTATTCTGTTTTTTCGGGCGGTTTATTTTTTGTTTCCAACCATTTGAATATTTTAAAATTGGCATGCAATAGATTATTACTGACAATAAAAACAACCGATGTGAATATTAATATTGATTCAAAAAACCAAAAACCATTACCATTCAAAAAATTGTTAAAATCATCGGTGCTTGACCATAATTTTTTTATAACGATAACCCATAAAGTTAATAATAAAAACCAAATAATTATTGTGGTTATTATTCTGATATTGCGGGTTAAGTGTAAATCCTTATTTTTATTGTTGTTATTATCCCTTAAATCTTGAATTTCAATTTCAAATTTTTGAAGTTTTAAGTTTATTTCATGAAGGCGTTCAGCTTCGTTTTTCCGGTTTTCCTCCCAATATTGTGCCGTCCGTTCAGCAATGTCTTCAATTTTTGATTCATTATTTTGTGGCATTTTTATCCATCCTTTTTAACTCACGGGTATAATAGGCTTCAATAATATCATTATCTATCATACTGTTTTTTTGTTTGGTATAAAATAAATCCCATGGTGAATTTTCGCGGTGGGTGTGGTTATATAATTGATTAATGGTTAATTTTTTGAAACCCTTCCAAAAATCGCTTAAATATTTTTCATCTGCTTTAATCAATTTGCCCAAATCCTCGGTTATCATGGTATTTTCGGTAATAACCTCGCCCATGTATTGTTTATAAATATGGTATAATTCAGGTATAACCGGCCCATGTTGCCACGCATAAAAATTTTGGGTAATAAACGGCCTTTTTTCCATTGCCAAGTAATAACCATGGGCCAAAAATAATAATTTTTGCACCCTAAAATTGGTCAAATTGGGGTAACCCATATCTTTCAGGGCAATATCCCACAAATAATGGGCGACCAATTTTGCATCATAACTCATGGTTATAATATAACACTATATTATAAAAAATTCAAATTAAAAATTTTGTTGCAATATATAGTAAAAATACCAAATATCTTTAAAATTAATACCATTATTTTTAAAGATATTTGCTGGATTTTTACTATGTTGGGCTTTCAATTGCCAATTTCAATTTATTGAAATTGGATAAAAACAAGCATGATTGCTTGTTTTTCAATTGAAAGGGCGTAGCCATGCACAATTGGGTATAGGTGAAATAGCGGTTGGGCCGTGCACAGAGCGTATTTCACCCCCCTTTCAACTAAATAAGTTTGCAATGGTTTTAATTTTAAACCTATTTAGTATTCCCAGTATATCTATATATTCAATCTCTTACCATTCTTTACTTACTTATTCATATTAGCTCTATACCATTAAATTTGACGTTTTGGGTTAAAATTTTTTATTGGACATAGCAAACGAATTATGTATACTGAACCAAATACAAAAAAGAGGTTACCATGACAATAAATTTTAATCAATTTGAACAAAAAATGCAGGGGGCTTTGGACTCCTTGGGCCATGAATTTTCAGGTTTGCGCACTGGTCGGGCTTCGGCCAAAATGCTTGAACCCATAAATGTCGAGGCTTATGGGGGCAATATGGCATTATCGGCCTGTGCATCGGTTTCGGTGCCCGAACCACGTATGTTATTGGTGTCGGTATGGGACCGCGATTTGGTCAAGGCCGTTGATAAAGCCATACGCGAGGCCGGTTTGGGTCTGAACCCCCAAACCGAGGGCACAACCATACGCGTCAAAATACCCGAATTAACCGAGGAAAGACGCAAAGAATTAATAAAGGTTGCCGGCAAATATGCCGAAAATTCTAAGGTTATTGTGCGCAATATAAGGCGCGATATTTTGGATGCCGCCAAAAAATTGGAAAAGGAATTGGGCAAGGACGAAGTGCATAAATTGGGCGAAAAGGCCCAAAAATTAACCGATGATTATATAGCCAAAATTGACAAATTATTGGCCGAAAAGGAAAAGGATATTAAACAAATTTAATGCCCGCCTGTCATCATTTGGCCGTAATAATGGACGGCAATGGCCGATACGCCAAAAATTTGGGCAAATCGCGCACCGAGGGGCACCGCCAAGGGGCTTTGGCGGTCAGGCGGGTGATAGAGGCCTGCCAAGAACTTGGGGTGAAAAATCTGACTTTATTTTGTTTTTCCACCGAAAATTGGACCCGCCCAAGCGGTGAGGTTGAATTTTTATTCCGCCTATTGGACGAATATATTACCAACGAATGTGAAAATTTGCATAAAAATGGTATAAAATTGCGGGTCATTGGCGATTTAACCCCCATTTCAGCAAATTTGCAAAAAAAAATACAATGGGCCGAGGATTTAACCAAAGATGGGGCATTTTGCCTGCAATTGGCAATAAATTATGGGGCGCGGGCCGAAATTACCCACGCTATGCGCAATTTGGGCCAGCAATTATTGCAACAAAAATTAACCATTAATGATATTACCGAGGAACGCATAGCCCGTGAATTGGCCTGTTTTGACATTGGCGACCCCGATTTATTGGTGCGCACCAGTGGCGAACAACGCATTTCCAATTTTTTATTATGGCAAATTTCATACAGCGAATTATTATTTGAACCCAAAAATTGGCCCGAAATTACGCGGGACGATGTAAAAAATTGGGTTGAAGAATTTGAAAAACGGCAAAGACGATACGGGGGTTTATAATGAAAAACTTATCTTTACGCTTATTAAGTTCGGTCATATTATTGGGGTTATTGGTGGCAGTATATTATTTGCCATTATTATGGCAACAAATATTGGTGGCCGGCATATTTATGTTAAGTTACCAAGAATGGCAAAAATGTGCCCGCCTGACCCCTAACCCGCTGGGTTTTTTATCGGTTGGGGCGGTTTATATTTTGTCGTCCATGGCGGTTTCATTATTATTATTAACCCACCATAGCGAAATTTTTTGGGCCCTGATTCTCATGGTTATTGCCACGGATTCACTGGCATATTGTTTTGGCCGTGTATTGGGTGGGCCCAAAATTGCCCCAAAAATCAGCCCATCAAAAACTTGGGCCGGCCTGTTGGGGGGCATTATTGGCAGTATATTAATGGGCCAATTGGTTATTTATTACGAATTATGGCATTTTCCGGTTGATAATGGGGCCATTGTTGGTGTGGCGGTGGCTGTATTTTCGCAAATGGGCGATTTTTTAGAATCATGGTTAAAACGCAATGCCAATGTCAAGGATTCCGGCCAATTTATACCCGGCCATGGCGGTATTTTAGACCGGTTTGACGGCCATATTATGGCCCAATTGATGGGCGTTTATTTTTTAATGTAAAGGCAGTTAATGGACTTTATCGGTTAATTTGCGGGTTTTAAAATAACCAATCAATACAATGGAAAAACCCACAATAAATATCAACCCCAACGCCTTCATGCCGGCATCGTGCATAAAGCCGGCAATGGCCGCCGATAACGAACCAAAGGCATATTGCAAAATAGATTGCAGTGAAGTGGCCGTTGCCGCCCGTTTGCGAAATGGTGCCGAAGCACCGGCAAAACCAATGGACATAGTAATAGAACTGGCAAAGCTGTTTATCATCATGGGTATTACCAAAAACAGGGGTGAAGTGCCCCCCACCAACCCACCAATATTTATCAACAGCATAGATGTAAAAATTAAACAAACACCCAATAATAATAAATATGGTTTGCCATGAAAATATTTGCGGTTCATATAATTACCCAAAATAAATGCCCCGGCGGTTAGGGGAAAAACCAAACCATATTCGCGGGCACTTAACCCCATAACATCAATAAAAATAAACGAAGAAATGGTTAAATAAGCAAATAAATTGATAAACTGCCCAACAATAATAAAGCTGTATGCCTGAAAATGTTTGTGGGCCAAAATATCCTTGAATGCGCGCAAATGGTCCTTAAATCGCCGTTCGTCCTTGGCCAATTTTTCGGCCGTTTCGTTTAATTTGAAATAAATAACACCCAAATAAATAATACCCATTACCAACATTATGGCAAAGGTTGACCGCCAACCCCATATTTCCTGTAATACCCCACCCAAAAATGGGGCAATCAATGGGGCTATGGCAATCACCGAACCCACCAAGGCAAAGGATTTGGTCATGTCCTTTGGTTCCACCACATCACGTATCAGGGCGCGGGCAGTATTATTAATGCTGGATGCCCCCAATGCCTGAATAACCCGCGCCAATAATAAAATTTCAAAATTGGGGGCGAAAACCGCCATAACCGATGCCAAGGCATAAATAACCAACCCACCCAATAATAATGGCCGCCGGCCGTAAGAATCAGCCAATACCCCGACCACCAAAAACCCAGCGGCAAAAAATATCAAATATACCGAAACCAACTGGGCGGTAATTTCGGGGGCAACCTGCAAATCATTGGCAATAAATGGCAAAGATGGTAAAAATGTATCAATACTAATCGGGCCAATGGCAATTAAAAGTGCGCTAAAAACGACAATCTGTTTTGGGGACATTACTTAACCTTAAATTTCAAAATTTCACCGGCAAAAAATGGCACTATATCCCCCTGTTCGGTGCCAATGAAATTGGGCACCCGCCATTCCTCCTTAATGATGGTAATAACACCCTTGTTACGGGGTATGCGGTGAAAATCGGCACCATTATGACTTAAAAAGGCCTCCAATTTATCCATACAACCCCATTGGTCAAAAATTTGGCAATAAGCCTCAACCGCATTGGGGGCATTAAAAATACCGGCACAACCACAGGCATTTTCCTTATTTTTGCTTAAATGGGGCGCGCTATCGGTGCCGGCAAAGAATTTTTTACTACCACCGGCCACAACATCACATAATGCCAGCCGGTGGGTTTCGCGTTTGGCAATCGGCAGGCAATAAAAATGCGGGCGCACCCCGCCCTTAAAAATATCATTGCGGTTAATAATTAAATGGTGGGGGGTTATGGTGGCGGCAATATTATCGCCCCCGCTTAATACAAAATCAACCGAATCCTTGGTGGTTATATGTTCCAATGAAATACGTAAATTGGGGAATTCGTTCATTATGGGGGCCAAAGTTTGCGACAAATAAACCCGTTCACGGTCAAAAATATCCACCTGCGGGTCAATAGATTCCCCATGCAATAATAATGGTATATTATGGGCCTGCATTGCATCAAAAACATGGCGCACCGCGCGGTAATCACGCACCCCGCCATGCGCATTGGTGGTTGCCCCGGCCGGGTAATATTTTACCCCAAAAATCAAACCTTGTTTATGCCCATCTATCAAATCCTCGGGGTCAGTTTCCTCGGTTAAATATAGAGTCATTAAGGGGGTGAAGCCATTACCGGTAATGGATAATATAAAGTCGCGATATTTGATAACATCGGCCGTGGTTTTAACCGCCGGCACCAAATTGGGCATAATTACCGCCCGCGCAAATTGGTTGGTGGTATAAGGGGTTACCGCCCGGCATATTGCATCATTGCGCAAATGGACATGAAAATCGTCTGGTTTGGTAATGGTTAACATTATTTCAATTCATTTTTCTTAATTTGTTCGTCCAATTTTTGCAATAATGGGTCAATTTTGCCCCCCGAACGTTTCAATAATGCCCCAATTTCATCACGCTGGGTTAAGGCCATAGAAATATCCTCTATCGCCACATCAAATATTTTAAATTGCCCATTGCGTTCTATTACCTTAAAATCCACGGCAAAATCGCTCTGCGAACCCGGGTCACGGAACGATGTTTTCACTATAAATGACCCCGGCTTTTGGGTTGCCACCTCTAAAATCTTATATGTCTCGCCATTATAGGTGCGAAAACGTTTAATAATAGAGCTTTTAACATAACGCACAAATGCTTCCTGTGCTTTGGCATAATCCTCCTTGGGTAATTGGCGCGAATAAATTCCAAAAACGAATTGACTCATAATATCATATTCTAAATTAATATCCAAAATTTTGGTCATTTGTTTGGTAAATTCGGCATTATTTAACGAATTTTTTTTCACCACCACCAATATATCCTCGGCCAACCCCTCCATATAGGTGCGCAATTTGCCATCATCGGCATGTAATGGCGTTATGATTAAAAAACCTATTATTAATAAATATTTATGCAAAAATTTCATTACAACCCCCTTTTAATTGCTTTCAACCACGCGCTGACGTTGCTTGCGCACAATCACCGAACGAATGGTTGCATAATAATCGGCCGAAGAATCCTCCACCGCGATAATATTTTGCGAATTTTCGGCCGAATTGCTGATAATTTTCACCCCGGTTAAACCATTAGACCAATTGCGGTCATTGCGGAATAAATATGTATCAAGCGAGGTAAAATAGGCCGGCACCAATGCCACCGATGAACGCAAAGTTTGGGGCCCAAAAAATGGCAAAACCACATATTCCCCCTGTGCAACCCCCCATTTGCCAAAGGTTGTGTCAAAATTATTGGGCAATAAAGGCATATCCCACAAAGCAGCCACATCAAATAAACCACCCACCCCAAGTGTAGAATTAATAAAAAAACGGGCGGTATTTTGCCCCGAATTGCTTATTTTACCCTGTAATACATCGCTGGCTATCACCGATGGCATTGACAAATTATCCACCGCATTGGCAATGGCCTTTTGTGCCGGTTCGGGGGTTATTTTTTTATATATGCGCGCATTGGGGTTAAGTAGGGCGCGGTTTAGGAACAAATTAATGTCCAACATAACGCGGTTATATGGTTCCAGATGGTCGGTAATTTCGTCATCGGCCACATTTTCAACCCCATATAGATCATTAATTTCGGCCAATGAATATTGGGCCTGCGCCCGCCCCGCCCCCACAGCCATTGCCATAATAACAAATAAAAAAAATGGTAATTTCAACATTATACCCCATATAAACCCGATTCCCCAACAATTGCAAGGGCAAAATTATAGTATCAATTTTTAACCCACGTTCCATTTTTGTCCTGTTTATAATATGATAATTGCAATTTTTCGTTTTGTTTTAATGCAACCCATTGGCCACGCGCATATTCCTTTTGCTTGTCGTCCTCGTCAATAAAAATATAGGCCACCATTTTATATTGCGCGATATTTTGCGGTATTTCGGCCCCATCGCATATTATAATATTATCGGCATTATTGGGGTTTAGCTGGTCGTTGGGGGCTATAATTATGGGCATGCGTTCGCTAAATTTGTCATCAACCAAGCCATGGGCAATGAACGATTGTGCATCAAATTGCCATAAAAATTCGTTGCGCGCCCGCATATTTGGGGTGATTATCATGGTTTTGCATTCGCGTTCGCCCTGTGCCCGCGCCATCTGGAACAATGACTTTTCGTAATTGCGCCCCAAAACATGGTAAAATTTAACGGCCGTGGGCATGGTGTTAACTTGATGATTCGGGTGGGGTGGAAATTGTTGATTGAATATATAAATCATAAATCATATCCAATTTTCCCACAATTTCTGGGTCAATTTGTTCGGGTTGCAAATATTGAATTAATTGATAATATTCTGATTTTTTTGGTGGATATATATTGTAAGAATTTAATATGGTTGAATTATTATCAATAAAATTATCAAATAATATTTTTATAAAATTATCTGAAGCTTTTTCAGTATCAATATCTTTTCTTTGAATTTTAAAAGTATTTATTAAATTGCTATACTCAATTTTGATTTTTTCTCTTAAAGCTGATAAAGTATTTTCATTTTCAATACCATTAGACAATAAATCGTAATCTTTAAATAACTTATTGATAGTGTGTTTGTTTAATTCCTTATCAAGCCATTCACAAAATACATTTTCAAAAACCATGTAATTCTCTAATTCATATTTTTTCCAATAAATTATATCCAAACCATCCTGTTGACTATCATTTCTTAATTTATTATCTCCATCCAAAATCATTATGCCTTTCAGCTCGCTGACCGCCCCCTTCAATGATTGAAACTTACCTCTGTATTTAATCACATTATTTCCACCCATATATTCAAAATGTAGTTCGTTCCACTTTTGCAATATTTTATGATTTACTTTTTCAGCAAATGCTTTGAGCATATACATATCGGAATTATCTTCGGTAAAAATAATATGCTTTTTTAAATCGGCATTTACATAATTAAATGAACTATATCTTGTTAAAGATTCTCTTAAATATTTTGGGTCATTAATAATTTTATTTGGATAAAAAGCTACAATTTTAACAAATTCTTTACCTTTAAAATTATCCAAAATTGCTTCACTATGGGTGGCAACCAATAATTGTGAATCATTCATTTGCAATAATTGACACAATTCACCGAAAATTTTATATTGATTAATAAATTCCAAATGGGCATCTGGTTCGTCCATCAATATAACCTTTTTGGGATTTAATAAAACAAATGAAAATAACAACATGGTTTGCAATGCCCCACGCCCTAAAGAGCAAATCTCAAATTCAATTTTTTGTTTACCATTAATAATCTTACTATAACTTAATGTTATTAAACCATTTATACTAAAAAATTCTGGTTCTGAAATTTCAATTGAAAAAAATAATTTCATTTTTTCTTGAAATATTTTATAATTAGATTTATCTTTTTCATAAAGCCGATAGCATAAATTTCTTAAGACATTTGCGGTATCGCCCTGCCCAAGTGATTTGTTAATAGCCCCCAATTCACGTCTTTCTTCTTCTAACTTTAACCCCGACATTGATGGTAAATATGCAATTTCATATTCTAATGATTTTTTAATATTCATTTCTAAAATTTGTTGTTTATTGTATGTTTTGTTAACATAGCCACCAATTTGCTTTGGGTCGATAAATTTAACTTCCAAGGGAGAACGCCAATTAATACCTTTAGCTTCTACATTTATATAAATATAATCTTTGCCTATATAATGAAATTTATTATACCACAAATCACTAGTTTCTAAAATTGGAATGCTAACTAATTCCTGACGGGTAATATTTACGGTCTTTTTAAAGTCTGGTTCTTTGTTTTGCGATTCTAATTTCCATTCATTGATTATATGCCCCCACAACGAAAGTGCCTGTAAAAAATTGGTTTTTCCGCTGTTATTGCCACCTATTAAAATGGTAATACGTCCAAGCTCAATGCTTTCGCATTCGCGAATATTCTTAAAATTCCTGATGGTTAATTCGCTTATCATGGCCGTTTGCGGATAATATCGCTAATGGCAAAGGCCAATTCCAGCGATTGCGCCCCATTAAGCCGGGGGTCGCAATGGGTTTCGTAAAATTTGTGCAAATCGTCTGAACCAATATTTTCGGCACCACCAATACATTCGGTAACATTTTTGCCGGTCAATTCAAAATGCACCCCACCGGCATTACTGCCAAATGCTTCATGCACCGCAAAGAATCCCTTTATTTCGGTTAAAATACTATCAAAGGCGCGGGTTTTATAATTGCCCGATTTAATGGTATTGCCGTGCATGGGGTCCGATGACCATACAACATGCAGGCCATTGTCATGCACCTTTTTTAATATGGGCGGGAATAATTTTTCAACATTTTCGGCACCCATGCGCACAATTAAGGTTATGCGCCCCTTGATATTTTGCGGGTTTAAATATTCAATAATCCGGCATAATTCGTCTGGGTCAGTTTTTGGGCCACATTTAATGCCAATCGGGTTAATTATACCGCGCAAAAATTCTACGTGCGCCCCGCCCAAATCGCGGGTTCTGTCGCCAATCCATAATAAATGGCCCGAACCATCAACATAACGGCCGTCCAATGATGATTGGCGGGTCAGGGCTTCCTCATACCACAGCAATAATGCCTCGTGCGAGGTGTAAAATTCGGTGCTGGCCACCTGTTGCACGCGGTCAGAAGTAATACCACAGGCATCCATAAAGGCAATCGCATCGTCTATTTTTTTTGTTAATTTTTGAAATTTATCACCCGATGGCGAATTGGCCACAAATTCCAAATTCCATTTATGAATATTATGCAAATCAGCATAGCCCCCCACCGCAAATGCCCGCAATAAATTAAGGGTTGATGCCGATTGATGATAGGCCATAACCATGCGGTTGGGGTCGGGTTCGCGCGATTCGGCATTAAATTCAATATTATTAATAATATCACCGCGGTATGAAGGGTGCGAAACCCCGTTAATGGTTTCCATGGGTTCGGAACGCGGTTTGGCAAATTGGCCGGCCATGCGCCCCACCTTGACCACCGGTTTGGCCCCGGCGTAGGTAAGCACCACCGCCATTTGCAATAATACCCGAAAAGTATCACGAATAATATCGGCCCCAAATTCAGAAAAAGATTCAGCGCAATCGCCCCCCTGTAATAAAAAGGCGCGCCCATCAACGCATTGGGCCAGCCGTTGGGTCAATGTGTCGCATTCACCGGCAAAGACCAGTGGGGGTTGTTTTCTTAATTGTGCCTCGGCATTTAATAGCCGTTCAGCATTTTTATATTCGGGCACCTGTTTAATGGGTTTATGGCGCCACGAGGCGGGGTTCCAATTTTCTTGCATGATAATTCCTGTAATTTGTGCAATGTTAAACCCAAAATACCCAAAAAATCAAGTAATAATTTGATTCAATAAGTTTTTTCTTCACACTAATCGGTTAAATTTGAACTCATAATCCTCATGTATTTGCGTATACACTCCGGTTATTCGTTCAAATTTGCCCTCTATTGTTTTGAAAAAATCATATTGAATCTAACTAAATGCATCTAATGGGGAGGGAATATTTGTTTTTTGGTATTTGGCAATGCATTTGCGCTTGATTTTTGGGTGATTTTTTATTATAATATACCAAAAGGATAACACCATGGCCACCGCAGAAAACTTAACCCCCGCCCCCCACCCCTGAAAAACACTACTTCACCGCATTGGTGGAGGATTTTCAGCGCATTTTCAAACGATTAATGCAACAATAAAGAACTTTGAAATTGTTTCGTTATTATTGGTAGCGCGCGGTGGAATCTATAACTATTGGTAAGGGTATTTTTTTATTGATAGAATAATATTCAATATTGGTGGCATATTGTATAAAATCAACCATTTTTATACTACATTGTAATCGCCTTTGGCTTTTACTATCTATTTTTGGGTTTAATAAAATGATGGAATTTTTGTTTTCAAATAGAAATTTTTTATGGGTTTTGGCAAATTGCCTTGCTTTACCATGTTCTGCAAAACCAAATTGGCAAATATTATGATGAAATTCATTAATTTCATCAATGCTAAGGGGTGATTTGATTTTTTGGAGTGCCTGTTTATTATATGTGGCTTCTATTATTTCATTGAAAATTTTTGTGTTTTGTTCTTGTTTGTATAACCCAACAATAAAAATTATATCATCAGTATTGTTCCAAAACCTTCGGGCATCTGATAAATCAACTATGTTTCGGCTGGTTGTTTTAATGGAAATATTGGCACTATTGGTATATTGTTTAGGAATATCAAATTGGGCGGTATTATTTTGTTCCGGGCATTCTGGGTATAAATGCAACCTAATAATATTTTCAAATGTTTTGCCATGGTATTGATTAATGCTCATGGTCATTGTTAGGCAAAAATTGCGCCAATTAACGCCCCATTTGCAAATATTTTTCGTATTCCTGAATCAATTCATGTTTTGAAATGCTGGGGTTGCCGGCTGTTTGGTATTTAATATCGCCCCAATTGATAGATTGCAATATATCATAAATTGGGCGGTTATGGTTGGTAATTTTTATAAAATAATGGCTATTGGGTGATTTTTGCAACCCCTCCATGGATATTAAGCCAGCCCGCGCCCCCACCCGTTGAAAGGCAAAATCTGCCTGCTGTGAATCAACAAATTCAAAATCAGGGTGCTTTAATTGCTTGACAACATTATTACTGCGGGGAATTTCACATTTTTGCCATATTTGAAAAATTGTGGGCACTTCATAATCAATACCCATAAATTCAAAGCTATTTAATGGTAAAATGGTTTCATCTATCAATTTTATTTTCGGGTTTATCTTGCTGTGCCATTGTATTTTTTGAAATGTGCGGGGCAAAATTAAACCAATATAATTGCAAAATTCGGCCAAACGATTCAAAAATTTTAACGCAAGCGAGCTGTTTTTACCAAATGGCGGGTTGCCCAAAGCAACATATTTATTATTTAAATTGGGGTTCCATTGAAAAAAATCGCATTGGGTTATATCGTTGCGTTGGGGGTCTATATCAATAGCAATTTTGTTATTTTGAATGCAATCAAGGAATACCCCATTGCCAGCCGATGGTTCAAGCCAAATATAATGGTTATTTTTGTCAATTTTATTGATAAACAATTCATGGCACTGAATGGCAATTTCAGTTTTGGTATAAAATTTATCTAGCTCGCGGGCGGTGTCGTTCATTGTGTTATATCTTACCATATTTCGTTTGTCATGCAAGCAAGAAATCAAATTTACCCAAAAATTTGCCCTGTATATCGGCATTTAATCAATTGGATTCAATTAATAAAATTAAACATTAAATTATTGGTTTGAAACCCCAATTATGCCTAATTTCATACCATTTTTTTGCGCTTGATTTTATTGTGAATTTTTATTATAATATGCCAAAAGGATAGCAAAATGGCCACCGCAGAAAAACTCACCCCCGCCCAAGAAAAATTTGATTTAAATCCAATTTTTGAGGATTTTGCAAAAAGAAGTGGGATTACTTTGGAAGAAAAAGAAAAAGCTTATTTGTGTTTTCCTAGAAATTTATCTTTTATTCTTGGTTCAGATTTAAATTCTGTAAATTTAAAAAAATTATCTGCTATTCTAAGCAACCCATCTGCATCTGTATTAAAAAACCTTTGGTTTAATAATTCAGTGTTTCACAATAAAAATCTCACTGATACTGATTTTAGGGGCAGTGTTTTTAATAATTGCCATTTTGAGGATTGCAATTTTACAGGCACAAATTTGCGCAATTGCCATTTACAAACCTGCACCGGCCTAACGCAGGAACAAATTGAACAGGCCGAGGGCAATGAATATACAAAATTACCAAAGGGGTTATACCGCCCAGAACATTGGTTTGAAATTGTTTCGTTGGACAGAATGATAATGGAAAACAATGCCGGTTTTGAATTTGACATTAACAAAAATAATAAGATTTATTTGAAATATCTATAATGGCCCATAATAAAAATAGCGAATTTTTGGTGCGCATCCATGATGCGATTCATTCATTTCAAAACCGGTGTGATTACTTGCGGGTGGATAAACCGAATGAATATGATAAGTTATTGGCCGGCATTGGCAAAGATTTGGATATTATACTAACATTTAAACCCGCCAGATTTGATAAAATACGCACCTACACAATAATTGAATTGGCCATTAAACATTGTAAGGAGTTTATGAAGCGCGAACAAATGCCGAATAATAGTATTTTGGCCATAGAAGTTAAAAATTTGCAAAAAATTCTCAATGAATTAAAAACTTATCAGGTTGTTTATGGGCATATTGAAAATGTTAAAAATTTGCGGGTTAGCCCGGTTTTACCAAGTGATTTAAAAATTAAAATTGATGAGTTATATCATTTGCTTGAACAGGCCATGAAAAATGGAATAATTGAAAATGATAAAGCCATTACCGCCATATTACAGGAAAATTTGCATAATAAAAATAATAAACATGGCGCATCTAATTTTGTGCGCCTGCGTGCTTATTTGCCATCATTGCGCAAAATATTTGAAATATGGAAAGATTCAACCGATAATATTGAGCGGTTAAAGCAAAATTCAGAACTCATAACCAAATTTTTTGAATTAATTCCCGATATATCTGATATTATTAATAATATTAAACATTAATTATTTGTCTGAAACCCCGTTAATGCCAAATTTCGTACCATTTTTTTGGGCTTGATTTTTGGGTGGTTTTTTATTATAATAAGCCAAAAGGATAGCAAAATGGCCACCGCAGAAAACTTAACCCCCGAAAAATTTGATTTCACCCCATTGGTGGAGGATTTTGCAAAGAGGAATGGGTTGGGGGATAAAGATTTAAGTAATTTAAAGCCCAAAATTGAATCATCAGAATGTTTTTCATATAATTACTACGATGGGCTATTAGACTTCACATTCTATAATAGAATTAGAACTCCTAATTATAATGGTTTCAGTGAAATTCTGAGATTTGCTGCTGCTAAAGCACCTAGATATGTAATACAATTTGATGAAATGTTATTCAATAAATTTTATAATGATGTAAACAATAAAATTTTAAAAAACTATTGGTTTCATCGTGTAGTATTTAATAGTAAAAATTTTTCTCAATCAGACTTACGGGGCAGTATTTTTGCCAATTGCCATTTTGAGAATTGCAATTTTACCGGCGCCAACCTGCGTAATTGCCATTTGCAAACCTGCACCGGTTTAACACAGGAACAAATTGAACAGGCTGAGGGCAATGAATACACCATTTTACCACCCAATTTATACCGCCCGTTGCATTGGTTTGAGGCAATGCCCATTGATAAAATAATAAAACAAAACCCGGGCAGTTTTGATTTGTTTATTAATGATAATAATAAAATTGCATTGAAATATTTATAATGGCCAGTAAAAAAGAGAAGGAATTATTGGCGCGGGTGCAGGATTCAGTTGCATCCTTCATTTCATATTGCGAATTGGCCCGGGTGCATAAACCCAATGAATATGCGGTTGAATTGGGCGAACAATGCGAAAAATTGCGCCCCATTTTAACCTTAACCCCGGCAAAATTTGAAAAAGTAAGGGTAAGAAACAAGTTAAAAAGTGCCATACAATATTGTAACCATTTAATAAAAATAAAGGAATTGCCCGAGGATGGATTTTTGGCGATAGAACGCGAAAATTTGGAATTTTCATTTAATGAATTGTCAAATATTAAGGCAGTTCAAAACCATATTACAGCCGCACAAAGATTATTTACCAGCCCAATCATTTTAGCCAAAGAACAAAAGAAATTGGATAAATTAATTACCGCCATTGAACAAGCCCAAAAGGAAAATATCATAGCGAATGGTGATGACATAATTGAAATTTTAAAATCGGTAAAAAATAATGCAGATAACGAAGAAGGACGTTTGAATTTTATTAATACAAGACGCATGGTTGCCAAATTAAGACAAATAATTGAAATATGGCAAAAGGGAACCGATACAATTGGGCGGGTAAAAACAAACCAAGAAGTTTTTAATCAAATTTATGAATTATGCCAACAACTTATTGATAGTTTTTATAATTAAATATCAACAACATACCATAACCAATTAACCCAACATATCACACTATCTTCGTCCCCTTTAACAAATGGTCCTTTTGTTTACCGGTAAAGCCCTGTTTTACCTTTTCTAAGGGTAATATATTATCGGCATGGCCACCATTGGCAATATAATCGGCCAGTGGCATGGTAAATTCAATCGGGGCCACCAATGCCGGGGTTGGCACATAACCAAAGCTGTTTTCGGGCATGGCCAAAACATCAACCATTAAGGTAATGCCACCGCCCGGGTAAATATAGGCCGGCACCCCCCCGCAAGATACACGGGTTATATTACGGCGCACCGCATTGGTTAGGGTGATGGGGTTTTTGGTAACCCCCGAACGCAATGACCCACCCGCCCCGGCCATAAATATCACCGAAACCATTGATGGTTCGCAATTTTGGGTTATTAAATCCACCGATTCCTGTAATTTGGCCGGCATTGGGGTTTCAACCAAAGCAAATTGGTCGTTTAATGTAAAAAATGCCGCATGTTCACCGGTGGTGGAAACCATTAACAGGGTCATACCCACCCGCGCCACCGCCGGGTCTATTTTGTCAATAATGCTTAATGGGTCGGTCAAGTTGGTGCCCCCCCAACCATTACCCGGTTCGGCCACCTGAAAATACCGCCCGGGGGTTGACCTGCGCCCGCCCACACGTATACCACTGGCCGGCCAACCCAATACTTTGCCGGCTTGGTGTTCGCTCATCACCCCGGTAATATGGTCGTCCACCACTATAACTTCGTCTACCATGCCCAACCAATTGGTGGCAAACATGCCCACCGTGGCCGAACCACAACCCACCCGCATTTTTTGTTCGGTAACCCCGTTAATTATTGGGGCTTTGCCGGTCTGGGCAATAATGGTGCACCCATCGTCAATGCTTAATTCCACCGCCTGTTTATTGCATAATTGTAGTAGGGTTTCGCAGGTCACCCGCCCCTCCTTCTTACTGCCACCGGTTAAATGGTGCACCCCGCCCAACGACAAAATATGCGAACCATATTCCTGTGTGGTTACATGCCCCACCACCTCGCCATCACAACGCACCGGGCTGTTTTCGGGGCCAATATAGCGGTCGGTGTCTATTTTCACCTTTACCCCGCAATAACTAAATATCCCCTCGGTTACCACGGTAACGCTATCCACCCCGTCAATTTTTTGGGCCACTATAAAGGGGGCGGGTTTGTAATCGGGGTAAGTGGTGCCGGCCCCAATCGCGGTTACAAAATGGCCGGCATCGTTAAATTGAATAACTTGGTCCATGCCCTTGGCAATTTTTTTCTCTAAAATAACATGCGGGTCCAGCCGTAATAAATTGCCCCCTTGGTTGGCGTATCGGTCACAGGCCCCACTCTGCCCATCGGCAATATAGCACATTACCGGGCAGGCATCGCATCGTATTTTTTCCTGTGCTATTTTTTCGGCCTTGGCGGTTTTGTTATGCACTGGTTCTTTGCTCATGGTATGCCCTTATTATTTGTGATGGATTGGCTGGTAAATGGTGAATCGCCACCCCACAGGCATTAGCAATAGCATTCAAAATGGCCGGTGCGGTGGGTATTAAAACATGTTCACCCAAACCCTTGGCCCCAAATGGGCCGTGTTGGTCGGGTTCCTCAATTATTATGGTTTCAATTTGTGGTATATCGCCAATGGTGGGTATTAAGTAATCGTGCAAGTTTTCGGTTTTGCCGGGAATAAATTCCTCCATCAGGGCCAGGCCCACCCCCTGCATGATACCACCGGCCACCTGCCCCTCCACCAATAATGGGTTTATGGCTTGGCCAACATCGTGGGCGGCTGTGCATTTTATCAGCTGTATGGTGCCATAATGCAAATCCACACTTAATTCCATCAAATGCACACCATAACCATATTGGGCGTAGGGTTCGCCCTGCCCATTTTTATCAAGCGGTTTGGTGGGCGGGTCGTACGTTTCAATGGCTTTTAATACATATCCTTCGTCATCAACCGGTAATTGGCTGGTTTTAATGATATGGGTTTGTTTGCCGTCCGTAATAGTAATTTGCCCATCGGCAAATTGCAATATGCTACGTTCACCATCGGCATTGACCATCTGCAATATTTTTTGGCGCAGGGCCATGGCGGTCAGGCGCGCGGCATTACCGGTTACAAATGTTTGACGCGAAGCCGAGGTTTTACCGGCATCGGGGGTTACATCCGTCCTTGGGCCAACCAAAGCAATTTGCCCAATATCAACCTGCATGGCGCGGGCGGCAATTTGGGTTATCACGGTGTTACTGCCCTGCCCAATATCCATTGCCCCCTGATGCAATACCAATTGCCCATTGGGGCGCACCCCCATTTTTATGGTTGATGGGTTGACCATAGATGTATTACCACACCCATACCAACAACTGCCCAAGCCAACCCCGCGTTTAATGCGTGTATTGGTTTTATTATGCTCATTGGCTTCCTTAACCGCCCGTTTATAATGGGGTTTCAAGGCATTCAAACATTGTTTAATACCCACCCCGCTGGTGAATGATTGGCCGGTCGCAGTCGGCATATTATTATCCAACGCATTGATAATGCGAAATTCCAACGGGTCAATACCGGCCCGTTCGGCCAACATATCAAAGCACCTTTCCTGTGCCACGGCCGATTGGGGCACGCCAAACCCACGAAAAGCCCCCGATGGGGCGGTATGTGTATGCACCGCCTCGCTCCGTGCGCTATAATTGGGTATAAAATACGGGCCCGATGCATGAATCGGCACGCGGTTGGCCACGGTGGGCCCCCAGCTGGCGTAAGCACCGGTATTAAATACCCCAAAAAAGTCAAAATATTGTATTTTGCCGGCCTTGTCGCACCCCATTTGCAATGAAATTTCGGCCGGATGCCGTTTGGTGGTGGATTGCATCGATTCAGTGCGTGAATAGACAATAAAACAAGGGGTTTTAAGGTAATAACAGGCCAAGGCAATATAAGGTTGAAACGAAATATCCAATTTGGAACCAAAACCCCCGCCACAGGCCGAAGGTGCCACCACAATTTTATCGGCCGGCATGTTCATTATTTCCATTAATGAATCTTTATCCATTTGCGGGGCCTGGGTGCAACCATGCACCACCAATATATCGCCCTGCCATTCGGCCCAACCGGCCTCGGGTTCAATATAGGCATGTTCAATGAATGGGGTGGAAAAATTATCGCTAACATGAAATTGCGCACTCGCCCTGCCCTGTTCCACATCGCCCTTGCCCACAAACCCACGCACCAAAATATTACCATCGCGCTTTGGGTGAATATTATCTGCCAATTTGGCCGGGGCCGGGGTTAAAACGGCCGGCAATTCGCGCCATTCAATCGGGAAACCCCTTAACAATGCCGGGGTTAATGTGCCGGCAATGCCCACCACCATGGCCACGGCCTCGCCCTTAAAAATGGTGGTATCAACCGCAAAAACCGGTTGGTCGGCAAATGGGGGTATAACCCCAAATTTATTGGCACCTAATATATCCTTGGCACTATACACGCCCTTGATATTGGGGTGTTTGCCCTGCCATTGCGCAATATCACCGAATGCAAATTGGGCATGGTGGTGTGGGGAACGAATTATTTTGACCTCCAACGCATTATTGGGCACGGCATCGGCCCCATATTGCGATAGCCCGCATATTTTTTGGTCGGCATCAACATGCACCAACGCATGTTGATGCGGGTTGGGAATGGGTTTTTGGTGGTTTACCAATGCGGCGATAATTTTTTCATAACCGGTGCACCGGCATAATATCCCGCCCAACGCATCCTTAACCTGTTGGTGGGTGGGTGTGGGGTTATTTTTGCATAATGCATAACCGGCCATAACCATGGCCGGGGTGCAAATACCGCACTGCGATGCCCCATAAATTTTGAAACTGGCCTGAATTTTTTGCATTATCGGGTCATTATTCAACCCCTCCAACGTATCCACCCGCGCCCCGTGGCATTGGGCGATGGGCACCATACAGCTACATGCCAATTGCCCGTCAATATGCACCGCACAGGCCCCGCAATCACCGGCATTGCACCCCACCTTGACCGATTGACAACCATTTTGGCGCAAAAAATCGCTCAAACGGGTGCTGGGCGGGGTATCACCGCCATCAATGGGGCGGTTATTGATGGTGATAGTCATTTTGTATGTCCTGTAATAAATCGTTTATCAAATTTTTAACCGCAAACAGCCGGTATTCGGCCGTGGCCCGCACATCATTTAATGGTTTTAATGGGGTTAAATCGCTATCATTTAAGTTTAATTTATTTATATTATGCATTGATAAACCAATTATTTTTTGCACAACCAATGGCAAATTTTGCGCCACGGCCGAACAAGCCCCCACCGCCACCCGGGCATCGGTTATAATCCCATTATTATCGCATTCCAACCAAATGGCCACCATGGCAATGGAAATAACCAAATAACGGCGCGCCCCCAATTTGCGGAACGCACTGAAACCAGTATTATTAGGGATAACAATTTTGGTAAGTATTTCATTGGGTTGCAGGGCGGTTTGCCGGTAATTGGTAATAAATTGGCCCAAATTGATATTTTTTGGCGCATTATTGGCCGATTCAACCACCACATTGGCATTCAGGGCCATCAGGGCGACAATGCCATCACCGGCCGGTGATGCGGTGATAATATTACCGGCAATGGTGGCGCGTGTTTGTATATTATGGGCCCCCACCTCGCCCGCCGCCTGACGCAGGCATTGCAAAATTCGGCAATCCTTCATTTGGGTAATATCATACCAACTGGCCATCGCCCCAATTTCTATTGAATCCCGGCCAATATGAATTTGGTGCAATTGCTTTATTTTGCTTATATCGCAAATATTATGTTGGTGAATGGCATCACCCCATAATGGGTAAAGGTCGGTGCCACCGGCCATCACCATGCATTCATTATCGCGCCTTATTTGCAATGCCTCGGTAATGGTTTGGGGTGTCCAATACATTTTATACCCCTATATAATGGTGAAACACCGGTGATTCGGGGGTTAAATCGGCAACATTGCAACATTCGCGCGTTTCGCCATTTTCCATAAATACAATAGTATCGGCTATTTTCAGGGCAATATCTATGCGGTGTTCCACAATAATGGTGGTTAATCCCATATCCTTTAACCCGGCCACCACATTGCGAATCAGGCTTATCATACTGGGTTGCAGACCCTCAGTTGGCTCGTCAAGCAATAATAATTTGGGTTCAGATGCCAATGCCCGGCCAATCGCCAGCATTTGTTGTTCCCCGCCCGATAAAGTGCCAGCCGTTTGGTGCAATCGTTCCTTTAAACGTGGAAACATGGTAAATATTTGGTCAAAAATGGCCGATGAGTTATTTTTAACCAATAGGCCCACCTGTAAATTTTCTAAAACCGATAATTCACTAAACAACCTGCGCCCCTGTGGCACCAGAGCCACCCCCAATTTGGGTATGTTATGGGCCGGCAATGTGGTAATCGGAACATCGTTTAACAAAATATCACCACCCATAATATTGGTGGCCCCCATAATGGTTTTTAACAGGGTGCTTTTGCCGGCCCCATTGCGGCCCATAATGGCCATGGTGGTGCCGGCCGGCAATGCCAATGCACAATTATTTAATATGGGCATATTGCCATAACCGGCCTGTAAATTGGTAATTTGTAACATCATCCGTGTAAATATGCCTCCAACACTGCCGGGTTTGCCTTGATTTGTTCGGGGGTGCCATCGGCCAATTTTTCGCCCAAATTTAACACGGTAATGGTATCGGCAATATCCATTACCACATCCATATTATGGTCAATTAATAAAATGGTGCGGTTTTGTTTTTCGTGGCGCAATAAAGCCATAAAATCCTTAATTTCGCTGTTATGCAGGCCCTGTGTTGGTTCATCGCAAATCAATAATGTGGGGTTTAAACCCAATGCCATACCAATTTCCAATAATCGTTGGTGGCCATAACTTAACAAACCGGCCGTGTCGTGTATTTTATTGGCCAAACCCACCCGTTCAATAATATTAATAATGGTGTCATGCCACATTTTTTTATTAAACAACCCGCTTAATTCATATTGCCTCTGCACCCCCAACGCCACATTATCATATACCGACAGGTTTTTATAAATGCTGGTAATTTGAAAGCTATATGCAATACCCAACGCCACCCGTTTATAGGCCGGCAATTGGGTTATATCGCGCCCCTGATAGATTATTTTACCGGCACTGGGCAATATACGGCCCGATAATAACCCCACAAAGGTGCTCTTGCCCGCGCCATTGGGGCCAATTAAAGCATGAATATCATTTTGTTTTATGGTAAAATCAACATTGCGTGTGGCCACCACCCCGCCATAATTTTTGCATAATTGATGGGTGGTCAGCAGGCTCATGGTAAATCCCTCAACCATTTTTTGCGCACAAAGCCCATTATGCCCTCGGGTGCCTTGATTATCATAATAACCAAGGCCAAACCCACAAATAACATATATGACGATGTCATTTGCGATACAATATCACGCAAATAATACATAACCAAAACCCCCACAATGGGCCCAATAATGGTGCCCGCCCCGCCCACCAACACCCATAATAACGGGAAAATGGAATAGGGAATGGCGACAAAATTGGCACCGGCAAAACCAAATAATAATGCAAATAAACCACCGGACAAACCGGCCAACGCCCCCGACAGGGTAAAGGCCATTAATTTATAGGCATGAATATTATACCCCATCATCATTGTGCGTTCGGGGTTTTCACGAATGGCAATTAATACCCGCCCAAAACGGCTTTGCCGTATATAATACATTAAACCAAAAATTATGGCAAAAAACACCAATGCCACATTATACCGAACATCTATTTGGGTTAAATTCAGCCCAAATGCCTGACGCAAATGTTGTTGTATGGGAAAACCTTGGTCGCCCTTGGTATATTCATTAAAATAAATAACTGCCAAATACCCCACCTGTGCAAACATTAAAGTAACTATCATAAACGACACACCGGCCGTGCGCATGGCCAATGCCCCAATTATTAAGGCCAACAACCCACCGGCCACAAATGCCCCAACCACCATTACTTCGGCCGGCAATTGCAATAAAACCATGCCCATGCCCAACGCATACATACCGGCCCCAAATAACAGGCTGTGGCCCAAACTTAACATGCCGGTATAACCAAATATAATATTATATGCCATGGCATAAATGGCCAAAACCATAATTTGCGCCACTATGCCGTGGTGGTAATTGGGCAAAACAAATTGCACCACAAATAACAGGGCTATTAACCCACCATGCAGGGCCAAATTCCGGTTCATTGCCGTTTCCCCATAATGCCACCCATTATACCTTGGGGGCGGAATAATAACACACTAACCACCACCAAAGTGGCAAATATTTTGGCCAAGGTGGGGGTAAAAAATACCGAAATAATACCATCGGACAGCCCAATTAATAATGCGGCCAATAATGTGCCCCGCAACGAACCCAAACCGCCAATAATAACCACTATAAACGACAATAATAATGGGTCGCCCCCCATTAAATAATGGGCCTGTTGTATGGGCACTATCATTACCCCGGCCAATGCCGCCAACCCCGCCCCCAATGCAAAAACAAAGCTATATATATTTTTGACATTCACCCCAAAATGTTGGGCGGTTTGCGCATCAAATGCGGTCATTTTCATTTTTAACCCCAATTTGGTTTTAGACATTAACAACCAGATGCCCAATAAAACCACCACTGCCCCGCCAATCACCGCCAATTTGTAACCCGAATAACCAAACCAAGCAAATGGCACATTATATTGAAACGGGGCGTTTACCGGTTTGGCATCGGGCCCATATAATAACAGGGAAGTTTGTTGGGTAATATATAACAGGCCAATGGTGGCCACAATGGTGGCATCGGGGGCATAATTGATTTTATTTAATATTAATTTATCAATCACCACCGCCACGCACCCCACCAATAAAGGGGCAATAACCAAGGCAAAGGCAAAATTGACTGCCGGGTCAATATCCAAATATCGTGTAACAAACCATGCACCCACCGCCCCCAACATAAAAAATTCGCCATGCACCACATTCACCACCCGCAACACCCCAAACACCAACGAAAGCCCCACCGCGCTTAACGATAAGACCGCGGCCATAACCAAACCTTCTAAACTTGCCAATGCTAAATACTGATGAAATTCCATTATTATTACCCAAATATTCATGCAAATTATCATGTTTTTTCATTACTTGTCAACCATTCAGTTTTAAATAATGTATATTTTTTAAACATTAAAAAATATAAAATAACCATTAATGCATAATACAAATGGTTTCAATTGCTTGGCCATGGAATTTTTATTAATTTTGGCTTTAAATTATTGCATTTATGGCGAACATATTTATTATGGTGGTATGTTGCATTTGAATTATAAAAACCCTGCACAATTTTTGGACAAATTTTATTTAAACCGCGTAAGCATTTTGCGCGAACCTTTCAACCATTTTTGGTTTTTGGCAAAAAACTTTATTACCAACATAAAAGACGACGAAGGTGCCGAAGAAAATAATAACACAACAAATTATTTAATCCCATTTTTAAGCAACATAAAACATCAGGATGCCAATAATACCCCAAAAAATGATTTTTATTACAGGGTGAATATTCACGAAAAAATTGATACAGCCATTATTGATAACAACCAAGTTGCGGTAATTATTGAATGTAAAAACCCGTCCAATAAGGTTGAAATGATTGAAAAAAATAATTTTAACAAAAAATCATTTTGGCAGGCTATACATTATTTTTTAATGGAACGAAAAAATAATAACTCCATAAAACATATTATCATAACCAATTATTACCAATGGTTTATATTTGATGCCAAGGATTTTGAAAATATATTTTCCCAAAACCGCCAAATTAACAATATCTATAATAATTATAATAACCCAGACTTATTGGGTGTGGGCACCACTGATTATATTTATAACGAATTAGAAAAATTTATTATTCATGCAGGCGACACCGAAATTGATTATACATATTTTGATTTTCGCGATATAATACCATTACCCGAAAACGACCCGATAAAAATTGCTGTATATAAAATATTTCAGGCCGATGGATTATTAAAAAAATATAACCCCAACGATGCAAACAGCCTGAACGAGGATTTTTACCGCGAATTATTATATATATTGGGGTTAAAGGAGGTCAAGGAGGGCGATGCCCTGTTCATAAGACCGCTTGATGATAAACAATGTGGTAATATTTATCAAAATTGCCGGTATAAATTGCAATTATTAGGCAAACCGCATGACCAAGCCGATGTAATTGAGTTAATAATTGTCTGGTTAAACCGCATTTTATTTTGCAAATTATTTGAATCTCAATGGGTAAGTTGGCATGGCAAAGACCATAAATTTTTTGGTAAAGATATAATTCATAATTTTAACCATTTGGAAAATTTGTTTTTTAAAATACTGGCCGTACCCATTGCCCAACGGGTGGATAATTCGTATAAACATTTACCACAAAAATTCAAGGAACTGCCGTATTTAAATAGCAGTTTATTTGCCATTGAAGCCTGTGAAAAACGGGGCATACCCATTTCGGCCCTTGATAATAATTTAAAAATTCAATATTTTGACAAAACGGCTGTGCATGACAGCAAACGCAACCGCCTTTTTGGCGAGGTTAATACATTGGATTATTTATTAGATTTTTTAGATTCCTACAATTTTGCCGAGGATAGAAATAACACCGCAATAGTAGACCAAAGCAGGCATTTAATTAATCCTTCGGTATTGGGTTTAATATTTGAAAAAATTAATGGTTTTCAGGACGGCAGTTATTTTACCCCCAGCTATATTACCGAATATATGTCGCGCGAAACCATCAGAAATCTGGCAATTGAAAGAATTAATCAACATTACGGCACGCAGTTTAATAGTTTGTTGGATATTTTCAATGGCCTTCATTATAATAATTTGAATGATTATAAAAAGATAAACCAAATTATTGATTCCATTACCATTTGCGACCCGGCGGTGGGCAGTGGCCATTTTTTGGTGGCGGCATTAAATGAATTATTATATATAAAGGGCGAGTTGGGAATAATTTTAACCAACGACAATAAACGGATAAAGGATTATGAATTTAAAATAACCAATGATGAATTGGTTTTAATACATTTGGAAAATGGGTTGGAATTTTTATACGAACCCAACAATATTGCCAGCGGTATTATACAACGCACCCTGTTTTTAGAAAAACAAAAAATTATTGAAAACTCATTATTTGGCGTTGACCTTAACCCCACTTCGGTTACCATTTGCCGGTTGCGTCTATGGATAGAATTATTAAAAAATGCCCATTACGGCCTTGACGGGCAATTACAAACCCTACCGAATATAGACATTAACATCAAATGCGCCAATAGTCTTATATCGCGCTTTTCGGTGGATAACCAATTGGCCAATACCAATCTTTCGCAAAATATTCGGGAAAAAATAGCCGAATATAAAAACACTATCAAACAATATAAAAATAACACTGCCGATAAACGTATTTTGATTGAAAAAATTGAACAAATTAAATTATTAATTTCGGGTGAATTTCAAAGTAAACATAGCATTACCGAACAATTGGACCATGCCATTACCCAATTTATTCAAAATTATGGGTTTGATAAATTACGTGATTGCGAACCACCAGACGGGTTAATATTAAAAATATTTCATTTGCCCAATGCCCGCAATATTGCCACCAATTTTTTTGAAAGTGAAGAAACCAATAACAAAATGCGGCGCGATTATGAAAAATTAAAGGATATTTTTGAAAAATGGCAAAGTTTTTTTTATGGCGATACCTATCAAAACGCCATGGAATGGGCATTGGAATTCCCCGAATTATTAGACGATAATGGTAAGTTTTTGGGTTTTGATGCCGTTATTGGCAACCCGCCATACATAGACTACCGCGAAATATCAGCACAAACACGCAAATTTGTATATGAAAATTATGAATTAAGCAATTATTCAAAGCAATGCAATCTTTATTGTTATTTCATTGAGAAGTTACTGCAATTATTAAAACCCAAGTTAGGGGTTTTGGCCCTAATTACCCCGCAACAATATTTATCATACCAAAATTGTTATGGATTACGCGAACTTATTCGCAGAAAGGCTCAAATATTACAATTGGCAGATTTTAGTAATGTTAAAGTGTTCAAAAAGGCGCAAACCTATACTTTTGTTAGCATATTTAGCAATAATATTGATATAAATAAAATTGGAAAATATATTGAATTTCAAAATAAAAATTTAGATATAATACAGGAATTAGATTTTAATAACCCCATAAAGGAACCAGTTTTATTCTCTAAATATGAAAATTTAATTTATCAAATACAACAAAGCCCGGTCAGATTAAAAAACTATGTTAATGAAATTTTTTGTGCTTCATCTGAAACACTTCAGTTTTCAACAACTCCATTAGATTTTCAATATATACAAGCTACTGATATACAGCAATTTTATTTGGCAAATTCACAAAAATATATTAATAAATCAGAATATAGAAAAAATTCATTTTCCAAACAATTTGGAAAAAATATAATTATGACCAGCAGAATGACAAAAATAATTCGTGCTGTTTATTTAGAAAATAACCTACAATATTTGGGCGGTAAAATAAATGTAATTTTGGCGGATAAATATCAATTATTCATAACTGCGTTATTAAATAGCAACTTAATTAATTTCTGGTTTAGGGAAACGCGCAAATTAACCCATATGCAAGGGGGGTACTTTCCAATTACTACCGAAGAATTATTAGAAATTCCAATTTGCAATAATTTGGAGAGTTTAGACTTAACCGAATGTAATATAATAGTTAACGACATTCAAAACCACTTACCCATTAACCCAATAAATTTAATACGCATAAATGAAATTATTTATGATTTATACAATATTGCATTTGATGATAGGGAAATAATTAACAATTATATTTCTAAAATTTAATAATAATTTTCTAATTCGTTTTTTATAAAACTTAGCTAATTGTTATTATTTATCAATACCCAAACCACCCAACTCAACCAGCCACGAATATTTACAATGTAAAATAAATATGCTATGGTGGGGGTATTATGAATGATATAAACCATAAAAATGGCGAAAAACCCACTGGGGAAACCGGTGCAAACCCGCCCGTAAATATAAATGAAGCCAACGATTCAGCCGCCTTGGCCAATAAGGGGAACGGCCCAAACGGGTCAGGCACCGGCAATATTGGGCCAGACGGGCACCGCGCCCGCCTGCGCGAATTATTTATGAAGGATATGGGCAAAACCATGCCCGATTATATATTATTGGAATTATTATTAACCTACGCCCTGCCCCGTATGGATGTAAAACCGATAGCCAAGCAATTGATTGACAATTTTGGGTCATTTGAGGGAGTGATATCTGCCGAGGAATACCAATTAAGCAAATTTAATTCCATCAAGGGTTCGGCCGTTACCTTAATAAAATTGGTGGATGCCGCGGCATTGCGTTTATTAAAACAACGGGCATTAAAACAACGGCACGTGGTAAGGGCCTGGGATGCCTTAATGGATTATTTATATGCGTCATTGGCCCGTTTAAAGGTGGAGGAATTGCGCATAATTTTTTTAGACCGCAAATATACCATTATTGAAAATGAAATGATTCAACAGGGCACCATTGATGCCACCCAATTTTACCCGCGCGAAATTGTAAAACGGGCCATTGAATTGGGGGCATTTGCGGTGGTGGTGGTGCATAACCACCCATCGGGTGACCCCCACCCATCGGCCGAGGATATAGCCGCCACCAAACAATTAAAAATTGCCCTAAACGCCTTGGAAATGGAATTACACGACCATGTTATTATATCGCACACCACCTATTACAGCTTTAAATCGGCTATGCTGTTATGAATATCAAAAATAATTTTTAAAATTACCTTAAATATGTATTATTTATATGTTCCTGAATAAGTGCCATATATTTGTTTAACGCTTAATTGTTCGTCAAAATATTTTAAATATTCGGAATCGGTTTTATTATTATTTAATTGTGCGTTATCAGAATATTTTACAATTTTAAAATATTCCTTTTTGGTTTGTGCAAGAAATTCCGATAGTTTATCTTTATTTAACGAACCATCATCATTAAGAAATTGATTTTTAAATTGTGATTTAATTGCTTCATCTTCCTTATTTTTATTGGCAATGGCTGTTTCGTCTAATAACAAGTTATTATTTTTATCACGTGTTGTTTCTCCACCCTCGGGTTGAATTGATGTAAAATCAAACGCCAATCTATCCAATAATATATTGACATCATTTCTATTTTGGCTATCTATATTTTTTACCTTTGTATCAATTGCTGTAAATATATCATCTGTGGCTTTTAACGAGTCAATTTGCTTTTTTATATCACCAAAACTAATTATTTTATCACGAATATCGCCAAATTTTATCAAATACTGGCCAATATTTTCATTAAATGATTTATTGTCTATTCCTAATAAATTATTTTTGGGTTTTTCGGTATTATATATTGTTCCCAAAAGGTCCCCTGTTGAATCGGGCAATTCAAATTGGGTTAAATTAAGACCATCGGCAGTGGTGCTTGTTGTATTTCTAAAAACTGAATTATCATTATAATGAAATGATTTTAAATTATATCCTAAAAATGAATATAACTTTTGCTCATTAAAACTTCCATCATTATTTTTTAATGCTATCAAGGTGTTTTTATCAAAATGAGAATTTAAAAATTGTTCTACTTCTGCTTTATATTGCAACCCATCATCATAATGTTTATTAATTTTATCAATTGATTTTTTGTCTACTACCAAAGTTTGAAGCCCTTGCGCTTTAAGACGATTAATATAATCCTCTCTGGTTTCATTGCCTTGGTTAATTTTAAGCGGGTTGCCTGTAATATCAAATCCACCACCCCCAAGTTCCACCACTTGATCATTATAGTTAAATTCGCTATTATTTAATAATTCCCTATAATTATTTAATGTTTCTTGTTGCTGTTCTTTTGCGCTTAATGCTTCGGCTATATTTGATTTTTTATTGTCCTGTACTCCGGCCAATTGTGCTATTAATTTGGGGGTAAATATAACATCGTCATGGTGTTTTAATGCATTTGAAATAATGTCGCTTTTATTTAATTGAATAGATATATTTTCAACATGTTTATTATCCAACTTTACCCCCGCCCCTGAAATTATATTCGGGCGACTATAAGAATAATACGGGTTATAGTTTGCAATACCAGTAACCATTGATGCCTCTATTTGTTTTTCATTGTTTCTTATTATTATTTATTATACAACATATTTGTTAATATTGCAATAGAAAATCATTATTCCATTCAGATAAATGCGTGTGGAGGGTGAATAAAAATTACACCAAGAACGCAACTTGCATTCTAATGTGCATATATTCGCCCTATAAATTCAAACAAACATTGTTGTAAGTAATACTTAGCAAGTATTACAAATAACCACCAAAAAATTATTTGCATTTATTACAAAAAATGAAAAATAATACTTGATTTTTATTTGCGATTATTGTATTATAATAAAATCCTGTTAAAAACGGGGTAAAAAAAGCGGGCGTTAAGATCCGCGAAAGAAGGCAGTATGCAACTGAAAATAGGAAGAATATCTATTGATATATATAATATGTTGACCCGTAATGTTTTTTATTGGGTTGGCATCTTGCTAAATAATGGTGCATTTTGTTTTCAAACTTATGTGTTTAAGTGTGAAGCGTGCTCAGTGGGTTATTTGGCAGGGAAACTTGAATCTTATAACTTCACTGGGCAGGCATCTCAACCAAAAAATATAATTACTGACCATCAACCATTCAAATTGGGGGTTTTATGAACCATACCCCGGTTTTATTAGATTCCGTTTTGCATTATTTGCAACCGCGTGCCGGCGGGGTATATTTTGACGGCACTTTTGGCATGGGGGGCATGGCACGGGCCATTTTGAACCATAAGCCGGCCCAATATATTACCACCGACAAGGACGAGATAGCCGAACAACAGGCCCAAACCATACAAAACCCCAATTTGCAATTTATACGCGGTTCATTTGCCAATATTGCTGAATATTGCGCCCCAAACAGCCTTGATGGTATATTGCTGGATTTGGGGGTTTCTTCGCCACAATTAGACAGCACCGAACGCGGTTTTTCGTTCAAATTTTCAGCCCCGTTGGATATGCGCATGGATAACCGCCAACAATTAAGCGCACAGGATATTATAAATAATGAAACACCCGCCCAATTAACCCATATTTTCAAATATTATGGCGAGGAACCCCGCGCCCGCCAATTGGCCGGCATAATATGCAAAAACCGTCCCATTACCAATGCCAAGCAATTGGCTGACTTAATTGCCCAGCATTCGCCCAAAAATACCAAAACCCACCCGGCCACCAAAATATTTCAGGCATTGCGCATTGTGGTAAATAACGAACTGGGCGATATTGAATTATTTTTACAAAAATTCCCCCCATTGGTCAAAAATGGCGGGCGGGTGGTGATAATTTCGTTCCATTCGTTAGAGGACAGGTTAATAAAAAATGCATTCAAGGGCTTAACCCACGCCCCACCCAATGCATCGCGCCATATACCGGCATTGCATAACGGTGGGCAGATGGATTTGGAATTTATGGATTTAACCCCCAAACCCGTTGGCGCAAATGATAATGAAATAGGTATTAATCCCCGTTCCCGTTCGGCAAAATTGCGGGCAATAATTAAAAAATAATCAATCAAGGTTAAAAAAATGAGCATCAATTACAAAATATTAATCTTTTTTATATGGTTGGCCGTGGTATCGGTCAGTTCGTTCGCTTTGTTTCAAGTTTCGTTTCAGGTGGAGGAATTGGAAAAGAAAATAAAAGTGCAAGACAAAAAAATAGCCAAATTGGAACAAGAACAAGTGGTGTTATATGCCGAATGGGCATATATGTCGCGCCCCGAACGGGTCAGCCAATTAAGCCAGGCTTTATTACCGCAAATTAAACCATATACCACACAACAATACAAGGCTGTAAATTATATACCCAACCGCCAAATTTTACCCCCAACCAAAAAAACCATTATGGTGCAATATAATTCGGCCAATTAATGCATGAAGGACAAAATTTCCCAAATATTTTTCCCCAATAAACCGCCCGAAAATATTATTTTATGGCGTGGTGAAGTTTTGGGTGTGGCCAAAAACCGCATTATGACCATTGTAATAATATTTTTAATTTTATTTGTATTAACCATTTTCAAATTATTACATATTAATTTATTAAACCCCAAGGCCGAGAGTAATAAATATGCCAACCAAATAATAAAACGCGGTAAAATACTTGACCGCAATGGCGAGGTTTTGGCCACCAATTTAAACACCAGTTCGTTATTAATTAACCATAAAAATATACTGGACATTGACGAAACAATAAAGGCATTGAAAACGTTGTTTCCCCCCGCCAAATACCCCAAAATACATTACGACAAATTGCGCACCGAATATGAAGAAAAACCAACCGAGGGTTGGACACATATAACCGACCGCTTAACCCCAACCGATGAACAAAATATATTAAATTTGGGTATGCCTGGCCTTGAATTTGCCCCGTCGTGGGAACGTATTTACCCACAGGCTAATTCGGCCGCCCATTTTGTGGGTTATGTTAACCGTGATAATATTGGCGCATTGGGTATGGAACGCCAATTGGATGCTAGGTTAAAACAGGGCGAGGACATAAAAATAACCATGGATGTTTGGGTGCAGGGCGTTTTGCATTACGAAGTTTCTAAGGCTATTGAAAAATACAAGGCCATTGGCGGGGGCGGTTTGGTATTAAACGCCAAAACCGGTGAAGTGGTGGCCATGGTGTCATTGCCCGATTTTAACCCCAATAATTATGGTTCATACCCCATTGAGGTATTTTTTAACAAAACCACCCAAAGCGCATTTGAATTGGGTTCAACCATGAAATTATTTAATTCGGCCATAGCATTGGATGCCGGTGCGGTGCAAATGGGCGAAAAATTTGATGCCACAAAACCCCTGCAATTGGGTAGATTTACCATTCACGATTACCATGCAAAAAAATCGTGGTTAACTTTTGAAGAAATATTTATTTATTCGTCCAATATTGGTTCGGGGCGTATTGCATTAAAATATGGCGCCGAAACCCAAAAAAATTATATGCAAAAATTGAATTTTTTGCAAAAAATGCAAATGGATTTCCCTGAAAATAATTTTCCTTTATACCCAAAAACATGGAACGATTTGGCCACAATTACCGCATCATTCGGGCATGGTATATCCATATCGCCATTGCAATTAACTGCTGCTGCTATACCCACCATCACAGATGGCATTTTACGCACCCCCATTTTTACCATGCCAAAGGACGGGGAAAAAATGATAATTACCGAAAAACAAATATTAAAACCCGAAACAATCAATAATGTGCGCAAGCTAATGTTGTTAAATGGCTTAATTGGTTCGGGTAAGTCATCGGGCGTGGCCAATAACGAATACCGCGAATATTATGTGGGGGGCAAAACCGGCACGGCCGAAAAGGCTGTCAATGGCGCATATAATAAAAATTTAATGATTTCTAGTTACATTGCTGGCTTTCCCATTTATGACCCGCAATTTGTGGTGTATGCGTTTTTAGACGAACCCAAGGCCGTATTTGGCCGGCCCACCGGTGGGTTGGTGGCCGCCCCAATAGTGGGCGAGGTTATTAAAAAAATTTCTAAACGATTAAATGTAAAATATTTACAACCGGGCGATGCCGCAAAATATTTGGTTGATAGCACCTTGCAAATAGACCCCGATGCGGTAGAATTGGATGGAAAACATGATTAAACTTAGCGAATACAGCGGTATTTCCTGCGACAGCCGGTTAATAAAGCCTGGCCATATATTTGTGGCCCTGCCCGGTGCGGTGGATAATGGCGAGGCATATATAGATAAAGCCATAGCCAATGGGGCGCACTTAATTATAACCGCCAACCGCAATATTACCAATTTGCCGGTGCCAATAATATATAGCGACAACCCCCGGCACGAATATGCAATAATATCGGCCCAAATTTACGCCCCCCTGCCGGGGCACATAGTCGCCATTACCGGCACCAATGGCAAAAGTTCCATCGTGCATTATGCGCGCGAATTATGGGGTTTGACCGGGGTTAAGGGTGCTTCGGTGGGCACGTTGGGCATTTTTGGCAATAAAAATGTTGGGCATTTTCAATTGGAATCCGCCCTGACCACGCCCGATGCCGGCCTATTATGCCAAAATTTGCACCGGGCATTTGCACAAGGGGCCGACCATATCGCTATTGAGGCATCATCGCATGGGCTTACCCTTAATCGGCTTGATGGTTTACACATTATGTCAGCCGGTATGGCCGAATTATCGTCTGACCATCTTGATTTTCATAGTAATTTGGACAATTATTATAATGCCAAATTACGCCTGTTTAACGAATTATTAAACCCCAATGGTTTTATGGTCTATTTAAACCATTGCCCGGTGGCCAATCAATTACAAAAAATAAGCAAAAACCGCAAAATCCGCCAATTTGTGTTGGGCAATAACCCCGCCAATGAATTATATATCGCATCCATCACCCCCAATATTGGCGGGGTGGGTAGTATTATTAAGGGGGCATTTTTGGGGCAAAATTTTGAATTTTTGTTAGGATTAAATGGCCGGTTTCAGGCCGAAAATTTTTTAACCGCATCGGTTTTGATTGCTGGTGAACAATGCCCAACATTGTGGCAATATACCGAACATATACCTGCCGTGCCCGGCCGGTTGGAATGGGTGGCCGAACATAATGGGGCGCATATATTTGTTGATTACGCCCATACGGCCGATGCACTGCAAACCGCCCTGCTGGCATTAAAAACCCATTGCCATGGCAAATTGATGGTGGTATTTGGCTGTGGCGGTAACCGCGATGCCACCAAACGGCCCAAAATGGGCGAAGTTGCCGGCAAAATTGCCGATGAAATAATAATTACCGATGATAACCCAAGATTTGAAGACCCGGCAAGCATTAGGCAGGCCATTCATAATGCCGTGCCCCGCGCCCAAAATATTACCCCCCGCCCCCACGCCATAACCACCGCATTAAATATGGCCGGCCGTGGCGACATACTATTGGTGGCCGGCAAGGGCCACGAAACCGGCCAGGAAATACAGGGAATAATAACCCAGTATAATGATAAAGAGGAAATTATTAAGCAAATTACAAAAATGGGGAGCAATTAGGTTTGCCCGAATTATCACTCGCGATGTGTATTAACATACCAACCAAGTAGACCAGAGGCTATCATAACAATAGTCATAGTAATAAAAACATTCATTTTTAATCCTTTCTTAACCAAAAAGCTATTACAAAAAGCAAAAATGATATAATCCAGATAGGCGTTTTTCATGTTATCGTGGATAATTCATAAACTAAAAATACAGATATTACATTGGTTTTTCAAGAAATTTTGTATAAAATAGGGCAAATATAATAAAAATATTGCAAAATTTTTATTATATGGTATAATTAAAACAATGAATAAAATGAAAGGAATCATTATGAAAAAAATTGCATCCGTTATCGTTGTTAGCCTGTTGTCCACCAGCCCATTATTGGCCCAAAAATTATTTTTAACCGGTGATGTTGGGTATGGGGTATCATCTGATGTTGATATAACAAATGATAGTAACCAAAAGGGAAAATTAAAAGCCAGTGGTGGGGTCATGGGTGGTTTGGGTATTGGGGCCAATTATGGCAAATATGACATTATTGGCGGTTGGCAATATAACCAAATCAATTTTGATAAATTTGTTGAAAATAATGATGAAATCAAATTAAAGGATTCAGGCATTACCCGCCACGATATTACTATTGGCGGGCGGGTGCGCCCAATGGATGGGGCATTGCAACCATATTTAAGCGGGAAGCTGGGTATGGGTTTTTGGTCAGCCAAAACCGATAATGAAGCGCAAACAGGTTTTCCTGCAAATTCATTTAAATCATCTGAATCTGGTATTAAATTTGTGTATGGCCTGGGTGTGGGGTTAGATTACCAAGCGACTGAAAAGGTTTCCTTTGGGGCATTTTACAATTTCAGCAGTGCCGTTGGCGATTATAGTGTAAAATTTGCAGTTGATAACAGCAAAGCTAAAATTGATTCGGCCGGCACCCATTATTTTGGGGCGGGGGTTAAAATCAAATTTTAACCATAATTGTTAATTGAAACGAAAAGCACCCAATAATTTGTTTATTGGGTGTTTTTTATTGCAATAAATATGAAATAATTCAATTTAAATCCACAAATAATTCTTGAATATTTGAAATAAATATGGTAATAATATATATAATTACGCAGGTTTATTTCAATAATTGTTTTTTAATATTACACATACAGCATGTTTAATATAGTAAAAATACCAAATACCTTTAAAGTTAATACCATTAACTTTAAAGGTATTTGTAGGATTTTTACTATGTAGGGGGGATTACAAGGGGGGTGAAAATGGCGGTTGCGTTAGCAGAGCAAATTTTCACCACCCTTTTATTAAAATAGGTTTGTAATGATATTATTTGCAAACGTATTTAGTAATACCAGTATATAATTATTGAAACAAACTTTCACTACAAAAGAGGTAAATTATGATAGTTATCATTGGTCTGGTTATGGTTTTGGTAACCATTATTGGCAGTTATTTGGCCCAGGGGGGCAAATTATACGTGTTAAACCAACCATTTGAGTTGGTGATTATTTTTGGTTGCGGTATTTTCGCCTATATGGTGGCCAACCGCCCGCGTATATTAAAATTGGGTTTCAAACGTTTTATGACGGTGTTTCGCGGGGGCAAATATAAAAAACAGGACATCATGGAAAATTTGATGGTGCAATTTCAGGTATATCGCTTAATTAAACAACGCGGGGCATTGGCACTGGAACAACATGTGGATAGACCATTGGAAAGTCCCCTTTTCACTTCATTTTCGCGTTTTTGTTCGCACCACGAGGTTTTATTTTTCTTTTGCGATTATTTGCGTATGATATCGCTGGGCACTGACAACCCCCACCAATTGGAATCGTTGATGGAGGAGGATATTCGTAATATGGAAAAGGATGATGGATTGGCAGTTAATTCTTTATTCGTTCTGGCTGACTCCTTTCCTGCGCTGGGTATTGTGGCCGCGGTGTTGGGGGTTATTAAAACCATGTCGCACATTAACGAACCGCCCGAGGTATTGGGTAACTTGATTGCGGCCGCCTTGGTGGGAACATTCTTGGGCGTGTTGTTATGTTATGGTTGGTTTTCACCCCTTGCATCGGCCACCAAACAGATTTATGAGGAAGAAAAGTCTTATATAGTGGCGATTAAAGCCGGTTTAGTTGCTTATTTGAATGGCAATTCACCAGCAGTGTGCATTGAATTTGCCCGCAAGGCGATTAACCTCCATTTGCGGCCAACCTTTGAAGAATTGGAATCATCGGTTGCCGAATTACCCAACCCAACATCAAATTAAGGGGGTATGTGATGGATAAACCCCAAATTTTTCAGGCATTGGCATCCGAACAACGGCTCGCCATTGCCAAATTGTTAATGGCCAACCCGGCCGGGCTTCATGCCGGTGAAATTGCCGAACGCACCAATATGCCGAAAAACTTGTTCAGCTTCCATGCGCAAATATTAGAAAAATGCGATTTATTGCACAGCAAACGCACCGGACGAATGGTGAAATATTTCATTAATTCAAGAATTATTGAAGATTTAATTACATATTTTATGAAGGAATTTTTTATGGCCGATGGCGTAAAATGGCGGTTAACCAAAAAGGCGGTGATGGGTTGAATTTTTTAAATTGAGCGAAATTCAAAATTAATTTTTTCTAAGCAGTAGAGGGCGAAAATGTGTGAAAAACCGGAGTTTATATGTAATAAATGAGGATTTTGAGCGCATTTTCAACCGATTAATGCAACGAAAAAATAATTTTGAAATCGTCTCAATCAATTACCATTTGACATGAAAAAGATTCGTTAGTATATATTAACATGAAGGAGTGAAATAATGGCTTCCAAAAATGCAAATACCGAAAAATTAACCCAAGAAATCCACCAGTTAAAACAGGAAATTGAAGAGTTAAAAGAGATTGTGCGCAGGGCCAACCAAGGTTCGCGTGGTTATGTTTTTAACCGGTGGGACCCCAATATGCGCTTTAAGGTCATTAAGGATCTTGAATGAGTGATATTGAAAATTATAAATTTAATACATTTTTTAACTAAACAATATTATTGATGAATATATTACCAGTTATGGCATATTAAAATTAATCGCTTCAAACCATAAAATAATAGACCCCATCAGTATAGCATAAAGGAGACCAAAATGGATTTAGGATTAAAGGGAAAAAATGCGATTGTTTGTGCATCATCGCGCGGTCTTGGCTTTGGTTGCGCGCAGGCATTGGCACGCGAGGGAGTAAATATAACCATCAATGGCGTAAACCCCGAAAATTTGGCACGCGCCGCCGCGGAATTGCAACAATTTGGGGTGAAAATTACCCCCATTTTGGGCGATGTGGCACAGGAAGCGGTGCGCCATGCATTGATACAAGCCACCGGCCAGGTGGATATATTGGTCAATAATGCCGGTGGCCCACCCCCGGGGGACGATTTTACATTATGGGGCGAGGAACAATGGTTATCGGCCATTCGTGCCAATATGCTCGCCCCCATTGAAATGATGAAAATGGTATTACCCACCATGAAAAATAATGGATTTGGGCGGGTGGTTAATATTACATCGGGGGCGGTCAAGGCCCCTATATCAAATTTGGGGCTTTCCAACGGGGCGCGTTCGGGCTTAACCGGTTTTGTGGCCGGCTTAGCGCGCCGGGCCGAATATGCCAGCAATGGGGTTACCATTAATAATTTATTGCCCGGAAAATTCAAAACCGACCGCATATTAAAAACTTTGGAAACACCGGCCAAAAGCCAAGGAATATCGCTTGATGAAATGGTTAAAATACAGGAAAAATTAATTCCGGCCGGCCGTTTTGGCACGCGTGAGGAATTTGGCGCATTTTGTGCATTTATATGTTCCACACAGGCGGGTTATTTCACCGGACAAAATATATTGCTGGATGGTGGCCATTACCCGGGTAGCTTCTAATTAAAGGAAAAAAAATGAAATTAACCATTATTGACATGAACAACGCCCCCGCCCCCGAACATGGGCAGGCCGATAAAGCCAAATTATTAAGCGGTGAATATAAAACCACCTGCTTTGATTTTTTTAATGACGAAAAAAATGGTATAAATGCCGGTATATGGCGGGGTAATATTGGCAAAAAAACCATTAATTACGATTATATTGAATTTTGTTATTTTATACGCGGGCGGGCCATTTTAACCAATGAACATGGCGAAGAATGGGATTTACGGGCCGGCATGGCCTTTGTTATACCCGCGGGCTTTAAGGGGACATGGGAAACCTTAGAGGATATAGAAAAATATTACGTAATTGCACCAACAAAATAAAATTACCCACAACCAAAGGAATGTAAAATGAAACCATTAATTGCTATTACCTCCAACGCCAAGGTTGATGAAGCCGGTTTGTTGAATTATTATGAACGTTCACGCTATGTTGATGTTATAGTTGATTTATGCTCTGCTATACCGATTATAATTCCACCCATTGGCGATAAATTGGATATTGCCGGTTTATTGGCACGGGTTGATGGTTTTTTATTCACCGGTTCGCCCAGCAATGTGCACCCCGAAAATTATAACTTCCATAAAATAAAGGAAGAAACGTTAGAGGACAGAATGCGTGATGCCACCACCCTGCCCCTGATTCGGGCCGCCATAGAATATGGCAAGCCAACATTTTGCATCTGCCGTGGGTTTCAGGAATTAAATGTGGCATTGGGCGGAAGCCTGCACCAACATGTGGAGGAATTACCCGGCAAGATGGACCACCGCTGGAACGACAAAACCCAATTTGAACCGGTGCATGATATAGAGGTTGTTAAGGGTGGAATGTTGGAAAAAATTTACAATGGCAAAACCAAATGGGCGGTTAATTCGGCCCATGGGCAGGGCATTGACCAATTGGCCAAACCATTACAGGTGGAGGCATGGTCGCCCGATGGTATGGTGGAGGCGGTGAGTATGCCAAATGCCAAAGGGTATTTATTTGGCACGCAATGGCACCCCGAACATGCCACCGTGCGTGACGATTGGCATAATAAAGTATTATTTGATACATTTATGAATGAAGTGCGCGCGGGAATGGCAAAAAAATGAACCCACGCACACAGGCAATTATAGATGTAAATATTGGCGTTGCCGTCTTTTTTTTACAGGATTTGGTTATAAAATTGGTGGCCGGGTCATACCCCATTACCCAATTATTGATTGTGCGTTGCCTAACCGCTCTGCCCATATTAATATGGTTGGTGCATAAATTTAACAAAAACCACGGGCTTGGCCCGTTAAAATCACCGCGTTACCCCATTTTATTGGCCCGCGGGGCGATAGCGGTTGTGGCCTATACGTCCTATTACTTGGCCTTTCCGGTTTTACCAATTGCCAATATATTGGCCCTTTTTTCCATTACCCCCATCTGTTTGGCCCTGTTTGGGGTTGTATTTTTGGGCGAAACATTGGTTTTCAAACAAATTATGGCCATTTTATTGGGCTTTACCGGCAGTTTGGTGGTATTGCGCCCGGGTTTGGGGGTTTTTGAATATGCCAGTTTATTACCCATTTTGGCGGCCGTTTCATACAGCTTCTCGCAAACCATAAACCGCAAATATTTGGCTGACGATTCCCCACCGGTGGTGGCGGTGTATCAAACCAGTTGTTTTTTATTGGCATCAACATTGGGTTTATTGATATTTAATTTATTACAATTGCAATTTGACCACCCGGCCATGCAATTTTTAACCCGCGGTTTGGCCACATTTGACATGCGCGATTTGTTATTAATTGCCTTAACCGGCCCTATTTCATCGGTTGGTTTAATATATTTGTCCAAGGCATACCGCGCCGCCCCGGCCGGTGTGGTGGGGCCATTTGAATATGGGGCATTGGTTTTGGCGGTATTATGCGGTTATATTTTTTGGAACGAGGTTCCCGATACATTATCCATCATTGGCTCGGTTATGATAATAATATCAGGGATAATTATTATAAAGAAATAAAAAAAACGGGGCAGAATTTTGTCATTCCGCCCCGTCTCCGTTAAAATTGTAATGAATAATTACCCGCCCCAAATATCATATGGGAAGTATTTTTTCATAATTTTGTCATATTCGCCACTTTTGCGCACATTTTCAATGGCCTTGGAAAATTCATCCTTTAATTTGTCGCCCTTGCGCACGGCAATACCGGCCCCTTCGCCATGAATGACCGGGTCTAAATGGTCCTTACCAAAGAATGTGAATTTGCCTTTGCCCTTGTCCTGTATAAAGGCCAAATCAGCTTCCACTTTATCCGACATGGCGGCATCCAAGCGGCCGGCAATCAAATCGGCATAAACTTCGTCCTGAGTGGCATAGAGGGTAATTTTGGCATCCTTGTATTTTTTATTCAAAAAATCCTCGTGGATAGTTCCGCGTTGCACGCCAATTTTTTTACCCTTTAATGATTCGGGGGTATCGGTCAATTTTGTGCCAACCTTGCCGTAAAACGCGGCCGGTGTTTGGTAATATTTTTTAGAAAAATCAACCTTTTGCTTGCGCTCATCGGTAATCGACATAGACGCAACAATGGCATCGCATTTTTTCTCGGTCAGGGCGGGTATAATGCCGTCCCAATCGGTTTTGACCATTTCGCATTTGTTTTTCATATCCTTGCATAATGCATTGGCAATATCAATATCAAAACCCACAATGCTACCATCGGCCTTGGTTTCGGAAAATGGGGGGTATGCCCCCTCCACACATATTTTCAAATTGGCGGCCGTGGCCCCAAATGCCATACCCGCAATTATGGCGGTCATTACTAATTTTTTCATATTATTCTCCTTGTATTGAAAAAAACTATTATCATTATATAACAAAAACCCTGCGGTTGCAATATTATAATTTTATGGAATTACAAATTCAGCCATCGCCAAAATTTACCCTAAATATTTTATTTGGTGGTTACCCATGAATCTTGCTTTGAAATATGGTGCATACAGGTTGCGTTTGTGAACCACCCCGCCCCTATAACCGCTTGTGCATGGCTTCGCTCTTTCAAATGAAAAACATGAAATTGTTCATGTTTTTATCCAATTTCAATAAATTGAAATTGGCAATTGAAAGCCTCGTATAGGGGAACGATAGCAACTTGCAATGGTTATGGTGCATACAAGAAAATTGTCATTTAAACTTGTATGCATTTTTCGTGAATTTAAAAATGGGCTCGTTCCCCTCAGCGAGGGGTGGCAAATTCAAGCGTAGCGCAGAATTTGACGGGGTGGTTACCCATGAATCTTGCTTTGAAATAAGGTGCATACAGGTTGCGTTTGCAAACCACCCCGCCCACTTCGTGGGCACCCCTCGCAGAGGGGAACGATAGCAACTTGCAAAGGTGTATTGTGCTTACAAGCAAAATTGTCATTTAAACTTGTATGCACTTTTGGTGAATTTAAAAATGGGATCGTTCCCCTCAGCGAGGGGTGGCAAATTCAAGCATAGCGCAGAATTTGACGGGGTGGTTTAACCAAGTAATTTGTCTTTATTTTGGCTTTCAAAATATTTAACAATTGCTAACAAATTATTCATTGTTGGCATAAAACCCTGAAGTTCCTCTTCGCTCATATTATCAATATCTTTTATTATGGCTTGTTTTGCACTCTTAGCTTCCTTTGATTTTATTGACCAATAACTTGATAAAAAAGTATTGTCTTTAACATCTTGTCCCATTTTTTTTGAATAAACATATTTATTATCAAGAACCTCAATTGTTGGGTTAAATTCAATATTACTATTATTAAAATGTTGTTCAAGTATTTTGATTGGATAGCAGGCCTCTATTGGAAAATAACCATATTGTTTTTGATATTTATATTCTGTTTTTTCAGAAGGTTGAATTATAGTGGCAATGTAATTATCATTTAACATTTTAATGTATTCATTCTTAACTCCATTAAACTGCTTGGTAAAATTTTTAAATTCATCATTTCCAGATTTATCATAATCAAATAAAACAATAATTTTCTTGGTTTCAGACAAATTCTTAAATAGTGAACTGCAAAAATTTTCAGTGCCATTAAACGCAATTATATTGCATTTGTTATTAATAATTTTGTATTTGTCTGGGCTAAGCTTATAACATAACTTTATAATTGTATCAACATCGGTAGACCCTTCACAAAATATAATATATGGTTTTAAAATATCATGGGTAAAATGTAATACATTTTTTTCATCGTTCAATGCAAAATGTATTCCTGCTGATAAAGCATTCAAAATATCAATCTTGGATTTTCTTGTTTTATCCTCCCATAAAACTTTACCGTTTTCTATCCAGAACAGGTTTTCCTCGGGGGTAAAGGCAACCGATGATGGGCTATGGGTTGTTAAAAACACTTGGCAATTCATGTTATTCACCAATACATCTTTAATAACATTTAAATAAATTTGTGCCAATGATGGGTTAAGGTGCGCGTCAAACTCATCAATTAAAACCAGAGAGCCCCAATCCTTTTGACCCAATTGTGAATTTAACCATATTGTAAATAAATGTATTATCACCTTTTCGCCCGATGATAATTCACTAAATTTTATTTTATCAGTAAATTCATTTTTAAAATGAACTTCGTAATAAGTATCCTCCTCATCTGGTGGTATAATTTGCAATTTTATATTGTGATTTACTAACATTCTATTAATTAAATCACACGGCATTTGTAGTGCACCCCATTAGTCAAGTATAAAAATCAGGAGGATAGATTATTATTTTGTAGCAAGAAAATGGTTAAGAATTCAGCCGAGGTTTTATAGTTTAGTGCAGAATGTCTGTAAGAATGAGGC
>JACCDX011246578.1_pt1 | contig 45970 bp, 41 predicted proteins | sample 7449681 | NCBI WGS metagenome assembly JACCDX01 (sample SAMN15323450, study PRJNA562643) | freshwater metagenome | isolation source: river surface water | place: USA:Blue River Watershed | collected 2017-08-18
GAGAGTTTGGTTCGCAAGCGGCAATCGCGGAAACCAAGTCAGAGCTCATCTCAACCTTGTCACCAAGTGCGATTGCGATTCTGGGCCAGTACGACGAATTCACCCCGAAGATGTCAGCACTTCACCAGGGTCGCGTCGTGACCTTTGGAGAAACCAGCGGCTGTGAAATTCGAGCGACCGATATAGAGATTCGCGAAGGTCGCGCCCACTTTGATTTGGTAACACCAGAAGGTCGCACTGCTGTTGGCCTTCGCATTGTTGGGCTACACCAAGTTGCCAATGCGCTAGCAGTTGCTGCTGTGGCTTCAGTATTAGGTCTGACCCTGGATCAAATTGCAGGTGGACTCTCGACAGCAGAGTCTTCAGCAAAATGGCGTATGGAAATTTCTGAACTAGATTCACTTGTCCTCATCAATGATGCGTATAACGCAAGCCCTGAGGCGATGACGGCGGCGCTACAAACGTTGGTCCATTTTGCGCAAGAGCGCGGTGGTGAAGCCTGGGCTTTTCTCGGAAAAATGCATGAACTCGGCGAGTCATCAGACCAAGACCATGCCGCTATTGGCACCCTTGCCTCAGAACTTGGAATCGATCACCTGGTCTGTGTCGCAGCCCCTGAGTATGCGCAAGCAATTCCGACAGAGAGCGCAACGACTGTGCATTTATTCGCAAGTAAAGAGCAGGCGGCCACCATGGTGGCAAGTATGAATAAAGGAGATGTCGTGCTGGTAAAGGCATCTCGTTCTGAAAAATTAGAAGAGTTAGCTGAGATGATCACGAAATCGTGGTCAGAACGTATTCAAGAGATGGCAGACGCTGAATGAGACTCATCCTTATTGCCGGAGCTCTCGCTCTTTTCTTCTCGCTCTTTGGAACCCCTGCGCTCATCAAGGTACTTGCACGACGTGGTTATGGACAGTTCATTCGAGATGATGGACCTTCAACACATCACACAAAACGCGGCACTCCAACTATGGGCGGCATCATCATCATCTTCGCCACCATCTTTGCTTATTTTTTAGCGCACCTTCTGACACAGAAAGCTGTCACAGTCTCCGCACTATTAATCATTGGCCTTGTACTAGGCCTCGGCTTAGTTGGATTCCTCGATGATTACCTCAAGATTTCTCGACAGAACTCACGCGGGATTAGTGGCAAGCAAAAGATATTTGGACAAGTCTTCTTCGCCTCAACATTTGGATACTTAGGTCTGCAATTTCCAGATGCTGATGGCCTAACCCCAATCTCGCAAAATCTCTCTACCGTGCGTGACACAGGAATTAATCTTGGAGTTGTTCTAGTCATTATCTGGATTGCCTTTATGGTGACAGCAACAAGTAATGGCGTTAACCTGACTGATGGGTTAGATGGATTGGCAACGGGTGCATCCGTTATGACATTCCTAGCGTTTGTCTTGATTGGCGTCTGGGAATTTGGTCAGAGCTGCGCAGTGAGCGTCTCTCCTAACTGTTACAACGTTCGAGATCCGCTCGACTTGGCTGTACTTGCCGCTGCCTTTGCTGGATCGTGTACAGGTTTCCTTTGGTGGAATGCATCTCCTGCAAAGATTTTTATGGGAGATACAGGTTCGCTTGCACTTGGTGGAGCACTCGCTGGACTTGCAGCATCGTTGCGCGTTGAACTCCTCTTAATCCCACTTGGTGGCCTCTTCGTAATTATCACTCTCTCAGTCGCATTGCAGGTTATCTACTTCCGTTTAACTGGCGGCAAGCGCCTCTTTAAGATGGCGCCACTTCAACATCACTTTGAACTCTTGGGTTGGGGCGAGGTCACGATTGTTCTTCGCTTCTGGATCATTGCAGGTCTGTGTGTAGCACTAGGTCTTGGCCTCTTTTACACCGATTGGGTTGCAAGTTAAACCCTCATGGCACAAGAACTTTATAAGAACCTCAACGGATTGCGGATCTGCGTAGCAGGCGCTGGAGTAACCGGGCTAGCGGTGGCGCGAAGTCTGACTAAACGTGGAGTTGAAGTAACCCTCATCGACGAGAACAAAGGTTCAACAGATGAGTTTCCTGTTATACATCCAGATGCAATCACAATCACCGACTTCGATCGTCTTCTTATTTCACCAGGTTGGAAAGAGAACCACCCAGTTATTCAAACCGCACGTGCTGCGCAAGTACCTCTGATTAACGAAGTTGATTATGCCTGGAGCGTCAAAAAGCCCGCACAGAAGTGGATTAGCCTTACTGGCACCAATGGAAAGACTTCTACAGTCGAGCTCACAGCTGCGATGCTGCAGGCTGGGGGAGTCAGCGCAGTTGCTTGCGGCAACGTTGGCACGACTGTTATCGAATCGGTTGAATCACCTGAGGATTATCAGATCTTAGTAGTTGAACTATCCTCCTTCCAGTTACATTGGATGGAAGATGCATCATTTATCGCAGCAGCCATTCTTAACATTGCACAAGACCATATCGATTGGCATGGAAGCTTTGATGCATACGCTGGTGACAAAGTCTCAATTCTCGATAGAGCCACCACTGCAATCCTTAATGGTGAAGATGGCGAAATTGTTACGCGCGTTGCTCATTGGCAAGGACAAAAAGTTTTCTTCTCACTCGATACTCCAGGGCCTGGTGAAATCGGAATAGTCGAAGAGCTTCTGGTAGACCGCGCCTTTGTTGCTAACCCACAAGAAGCAGCGATGATCGCCGAACTCACCGAGGTAAAGCCCACAGTTCCACATAGCGTTTCAAATGCACTTGCTGCAGCAGCTTTAGCTTTAACCGCAGGGGTAACTCACGAAGCGTTGCGTTCTGCAATTACCGCATTTACTCCAGGGCGCCATCGCATCGAGAAGGTGTATGAAAGCGATGGAGTTACCTGGATTGATGATTCCAAAGCCACCAATCCTCACGCTGCTAGCGCTTCCATCATGTCTGCTCTCTCAGTCATCTGGGTTGCAGGTGGTTTAGCAAAAGGCGCCGAGATGGGAGAGCTGATTGAACGCGTGAAAGCTCGCGTTCGAATCGCCATTTTGATTGGAGAAGATCGCGCTCTCATCGCGGATGAACTTCGCCAGCGCGCTCCACATATTCAAGTAGAACTCATCGACTCACCTGCCGGATATTCCAAAGGTGGAGTAGATAATTCGTTAATGGAGACTGTTGTCCGCACGGCAAAGGCCAAGGCGGTTTCAGGCGACACCGTGTTGCTCGCCCCAGCATGCGCCTCGATGGATCAATTTCTTTCTTACTCCGACCGCGGAGATAGATTTAAGAGCGCAGTCGAGAAGGTAGTGCGAGATGGCAACTAAAGTGCAGAAGAAGTTTTTAGCGCAACCGGTCAATCACTTCTACATGCTCTTGGCTAGCGCAGGGGCGCTCACCTTCTTAGGTGTCATCATGGTCTTCTCAGCTTCAACAATCCATGCAATTGATACAAAGGGAAGCGCGACCTCAATCGTGTTGCGCCAGTTGCTCTTCGTCGTGGTTTCACTTCCTATCGCTGCATATTTAACAAAGATTTCAGTCGCACAATGGAACCTGCTGGCTCGCTTCGGATTCTCTATCTCTCTTATCATTTTGGGGATCCTCTTAATCCCTGGCGTTGGCAAAACGGTAAACGGAAATACCAACTGGATTGACCTGAAAATTATTGACATCCAGCCAAGTGAATTTGCAAAGTTTCTGATGATTCTCTGGGCGAGCCGTTTATTAGCAAGGAAAGAGAGTGCAGGCAGATTTAACGTCAACGTCTTCGCTCTGCTTGCGCCAGGGTTCCTTATTGTCATGGCGCTCGTCATGGTGGGCCGTGACTTGGGCACTGCATCAGTGATTGCAGCAATCCTGGCCGGACTTCTCTTTGTCTCAGGTATTCGCCTACGCATTCTTGGATGGGCTACAGCTGCAGGTGCCCTCGCGTTGGCATTCCTTATTGCAACATCTGATTACCGCGCTCAAAGATTCCTAGTCTTCCTAAACCCATTTGCACCCGAGGATTACAAATTTGCTGGATGGCAGCCAGCGCATAGCTTGTTAGGTCTTGCAACAGGCGGACTCTTTGGAGTTGGACTCGGTGGAAGCAGACAGAAGTGGGGAAACCTTGCGGAAGCACACACCGACTTCATCTTCTCAGTCATTGGTGAAGAACTTGGTTTAGTTGGAACACTTGCTGTCTTGGCGCTCTTAGGAACTCTTGTTTACTCCATGTTCCGAATTGCACTGCGTGCCAAAGAGCCGATGATTCGTTATGCCTGTGCTGGAATCGCATGTTGGTTCTTGGTGCAATCGTTTCTCAACATTGGGTCAGCAACGAGCATGCTGCCAGTTGTTGGAGTAACGCTTCCACTTGTCTCATACGGAGGTTCTGCGCTCGTTGCATCCCTCTGCGCTATCGGTTTTGTCGCAGGAGCCGCGCTCCGAGATCCTGAAGTCCGTAAAGAAATTGTGAAGCGAAAAGGCGCATGAACCGCATCATCGTTGCTGGTGGTGGCACAGCAGGACATATAGAGCCTGCAATTGCAGTTGCACAGCGTTGGCTGCTAACTCATCCTGATTCGCAGATTACCTTTCTTGGTACAAAGGCAGGGCTAGAAAGAACTCTTGTTCCGGCGGCTGGTTTCGCGCTCACCCTTATTCCTAAAGTCTCTGTGCCGCGTCGCATCACACCCAAGTTATTACTCCTACCTTTCTCACTCCTCCGAGCGATTTCTCAATCCATAAAAGCGATAAAGGGAGCAGACCTGGTTATCGGATTCGGGGGATATGTTTCAGCACCTGCATACCTAGCTGCAGCTCTGACTCGAACTCCATTTGTGATTCATGAAGCTAACGCCAGACCAGGCCTTGCCAATCGTTTAGGCGCTCTCTTTACTCGGTATACCGCTGTTGCACATCCTGTGATGAGCGGATCACTTAAGAAATCACTATTTACCGGCCTTCCGCTGAAAGAGAATATTGCTAGCGCTTATGAGAGTGCGCAAAAGGATTGGCGCAGTTCGCGTTTAGCAGCTAAACGCACACTCGGCTTTAATGAGCAGAGCCCCCTGGTATTTATCTTTGGAGGCTCTCAAGGTTCTGCTGCAATAAATGACGTCATCGCACACTCACGGCAAGCGATTACAACTCAGGGCGTAAATGTCCTTCATGGCGTTGGCGCCCGCAGTGATCTTCCAGAATCTAATAGTGGTTACAAAGCCGTTGATTACATCTCCGATATGGCGACGGCATATTTAGCAGCAGATCTGATTATTGCTAGAAGTGGTGCGGTGACCTGTGCTGAAGTAAACACCCTTGGTCGCTACGCACTCTTTATTCCTCTTCCTATTGGTAACGGCGAACAGAATCTCAACGCTGCCTCGCTTATTTCACAGGGTCGAGCAGAGATTCTCCCTCAGGCACAATTCACTGCAGAGTGGATAGTTGCGAATCTCAACCGACTTCTCACTCTGAGCAACGCTGCACCAATCTCGGGTTCAATGATAGATATTGAAGCAACAACTAAGATTGTGGCGTTGATGGATTACGCGCTCTCTGGAGGTAAGTAAGTGCAGACGCTGCAAGGCAAGAAGATCCACTTCATCGGTATCGGTGGATCGGGTATGAGCGGTCTTGCGCGCATTGCACTCTCTGATGGAATTAGCGTCAGCGGCTCGGATGCGAAAGATTCATCAGTGCTCACCGCCTTGACCGCACTTGGTGCCAAAGTTTCAGCAACGCATGAGGCAGCAAATGTTGAAGGCGCGGATGTCGTTATCTATTCAACGGCTATCTCTGCAAATAATCCCGAGATGGCATATGCCGTTGAGCGTTCGATTCCTATTCTTACTCGCGCGCAGGCGTTGGCGCTTCTTATGAAAGGCTCACGCAGCATTGCTGTTGCTGGCACCCATGGCAAGACAACAACTTCTTCGATGATGACCGTGGCGCTGCAAGCGTGTGGGGCAGACCCTTCCTTTGCGATCGGCGGAACGCTGACAGCCTCAGGCTCTAACGCGCATCGTGGCACCGGCGATTTCTTTGTGGCAGAAGCAGATGAATCAGATGGATCATTTGTTGAGTACCAACCGCTTGCTGCGATTGTCACCAATATTGAACATGATCATGTTGATTTCTTTCATACACCTGAGGCAGTGACCGAAGTCTTTGACTCTTTTGCAGCGACCATTTCACCAGACGGCTTCTTGGTCTATTGCGCCGATGACGCTGGCTCAAAACGCCTCGGTAAATCTCTACTTGCCTGCACGCCGGTTTCATACGGCACTTCTGAAGGCGTGGATCTAGCGCTTGATCAGATTTCTCTTAAGGCGATGGGCTCTAGCGCGCGCGTCATGTGGAAGGGCAGAGCGATTGGCACCCTCGAGCTGCAAGTTCCAGGGCACCACAATTTGCTCAATGCTGCTGCCTGTCTTGCGATGGGTATGGCTCTACAACTGCCGGCACATCAGCTCTTAGATGGCCTTCATAACTTCCGTGGCGCTGGACGTCGTTTTGAACTCAAAGCCACAGAACATGGGATTCGAATTATCGATGACTACGGGCATCATCCGACAGAGATTCGCGTGACTTTAGAGGCAGCGCGCCGTTATGCCGGAGATGGTCGAGTTCTGGTGATTTTCCAACCTCATCGTTATTCTCGAACTCAAGCTTTCCTTGATGATTTTGCGACATCTTTAGATTTAGCTGATGATGTCACTCTTCTTGAAATCTATGCAGCGAGCGAGAAACCTATCCATGGTGTGACATCGGAATTGATCGCCGCCAAGATGGAGCACGGACACTATCTTCCAAACTTTGTTCAAGCCTCTGACCGCATTATCGAAATGGCTCAACCGGGAGATGTGATTATCACTCTTGGTGCAGGAGATGTGAACTCACTCGCTCCCATCATCGCCGAAGGGTTACAGCGTCGCTTTGCTTAAAGTCAACAGATTTCCAATCTTCATCACTTTTTTAGTCGCGCTCTTTGCAGGACTCACTTATCTACTTGCATGGTCAAATATCTTCACAGTTTCATCCATTTCTATAGATGGTGCCCCCACTGCCACTAGTAAAGAATCCATATCCAAAGTTGCCAATCTGCGCACCGGAGATAAATTAGCGCGTGTTGAACCTCGCGCCATCGCTCATCGAATTTCAGATATCGATTGGGTGGAAAGCGCTGAGATCTCTCGTAACTGGATAACAGGGGAGGTTGTACTCAGGATTACACCTCGCACTCCAACTGCATATTTCAATAATCGCGTTCTGGATGCCTCTGGCAAGGTCTTCACGCTGCCCGGCTTCACTGGCTCTGAGCTACCTCGGGTCTCAGCCTCGACCCCAGAATTAGGGCTGGTTGCAATCAATCTCTTTCGAAATCTACCTGAGTCAATCAGAGCAGATGTTCTTAGCCTTGCTGCCTACAATGAATCAAACTTCTCTTTGAAGGTAGATCGCGGGCAGAAGGAGTTGCAGATCCTCTGGGGAGCAAATGAAGAAAATGAATTGAAAACAGAAGTAATTGATGCACTTTTAGCGCTGCCAGAAAATAAAAATATTCGACGCATTGATGTCAGCGCACCTCATGCACCAATCGTTAAATAGCAACCTAATAGATGAAAAATTAGTTCGTGGCGGTCTTTGATTACCGCCACTAATACGCATACGTTGCCGCCATTAAAGAGAGTAGAAATGTAATTCTCAAGTTGAGGTTTACAGTTCTAAAGGGGGACTCACGTGGCTGCACCACAGAATTACTTAGCTGTCATCAAAGTTGTTGGAATCGGCGGCGGCGGAGTAAATGCAATCAATCGCATGATTGACGTCGGATTAAAAGGCGTTGAGTTCATCGCAATCAATACAGATGCACAACACTTGTTAATGAGTGATGCAGATGTGAAATTAGATATTGGTCGCGCATCCACAAAAGGTTTAGGTGCAGGAGCTGCTCCTGAAAAAGGAAGACAAGCAGCAATCGATCACACCGAAGAAATCGAAGAGATTCTACGCGGTGCAGATATGGTTTTCGTTACTGCAGGGGAAGGCGGCGGTACCGGTACAGGTGGCGCTCCAATCGTTGCCAAGATTGCACGCGATCTCGGCGCACTCACTATCGGTGTCGTTACCAAACCGTTCTCATTTGAAGGAAAGATTCGTTCTCGCCAGGCTGATGAAGGAATTGAACTTCTACGCGAGCAAGTAGACACACTTATTGTTATTCCAAATGATCGACTCCTTGCAATCTCAGATCGCGCAATTACTGCAGTCGATGCATTTAAGAGTGCGGATCAAGTCTTACTCTCAGGTGTTCAAGGAATTACTGAAATCATCACACAACCAGGGCTCATCAATCTTGACTTTGCAGATGTAAAGACTGTGATGACAGATGCAGGTTCAGCCCTAATGGGGATCGGTTCTGCACGAGGTGAAAATCGCGCAACGCGCGCTGCAGAGCTAGCGATCTCTAGCCCACTCCTTGAAGCATCTATTGATGGTGCAATGGGGGTTCTGCTCTCAGTGGCAGGTGGATCAGATCTTGGTCTCTTTGAAATCAATGAAGCCTGCGAGTTGGTTCAGGCGGCAGCCCACCCTGATGCACGCATTATCTTTGGAACAACTATCGATGATGCGCTCGGTGATGAAGTCCGCATTACAGTCATCGCAGCAGGATTTGCTGGGGGAGAACCGAAGAAGGTTGATATGCCAGTGATTAACGCCAGCACTTTAGGTGGAGTAGCAGACCCAATTCCTTCCAATGACCCGCTCTCAGTTGCTTTAGATCTAGACTCTTCAACTCCGCGCAAACGCGTCACTTTTGAAGATCTTGTCTCTGAGGATGAAATTGATGTCCCAGACTTTATGAAGTAAATGGGGTATCGATTTACCAATCGCACCGGTGGAGTAAGCACCGGTGCGTTTTCTTCTCTCAACCTAGCTCTCCATGTCGGAGATGAGCCAGCAGTTGTCTTGGAAAACAGAGAGATTCTCGGGCGCGAAGTTGGCGCCCATCAATATATGGAGCAGGTGCATGGCAATCGAGTTGTCATTATTGAGGCAGTCTCAGATGAATCTCCAACTGCAGATGCTCTCGTCACCGGAATTCCGGGAGTCGCTCTCGCGGTAATGGTGGCAGATTGCATCCCGCTCTTGCTTACCTCCAAAGTGGCTGTCGCTGCCGTACATGTAGGACGTAAAGGTTTAATGAACGACGTTGCACTCAGCGCCATTGCGGCTATGCGCGAGATTGGCGCGAAGGAAATTTCTGCAATTATGGGGCCATCAATCTGTGGACGCTGTTACGAAGTTTCAGAAGAGATATTTAGCGAAGTTACTGCAACACATCCGGCAGCAGCTGCATCGACGCCAAATGGAACGTGCTCCTTGGATCTTCCTGCAGCGCTCGAGAAAGTCTTATTGGCTGAAGGAGTTTCGCTCTCTTTTGAAAAAGGTTGCACCGTTGAAGACCCTGACCTCTTTTCATATCGCCGAGATGGCGTAACCGGCAGACAAGTTGGGGTTGTGTGGCTATGAGCCGTCGTGACGAACTTGCTGCCAATCTAGCTGCCGTACAAGAACGCATAAATAGGGCTGGCGTGACTCTCATTGTTGTTACCAAGACTTATCCGGTGAGTGATGTAGAGATTCTCAAAGATTTAGGCGTTGATAACTTCGGAGAGAATCGAACCGAAGAAGGTGAAATTAAAGCTGCAGCAGTTCCCGCTACCTGGCATTTCCAGGGTGGAATTCAGAGCCGAAAGATTAAAGATATTGTGCAGTGGGCTGATGTCATTCACTCACTAGATAACAAAGAGCACGCTCTCAAAGTTGGGCAGAGAGCAGAGCGGCCGATTGGCGTCTTTCTGCAACTCTCATTGGATGGTGATCCAGAACGAGGGGGAGTAATCGAGTCAGAGTTAAGCGCCCTGGCCGAAGTTGTAGTTGCTTCACCCAATCTCACACTTGCAGGTTTGATGTGCGTCCCACCGGTCAGCGCTATTCCCGCCGAAGCGTTCTCACAGATATATGGCGCCCATCAACGTTTCCTTAAAGATTTTCCTAATGCGAAATCGCTCTCTGCGGGAATGTCAGGAGACTTTGAAGTGGCCATCGACCATGGTGCGACACATATCCGGGTAGGTAGTTCAATCCTCGGCTCTCGCACCCAGCGCTAGTAACCTAGACCTCATGTCAGCACTCAATAAAATGATGGGCTTCTTGGGCCTCGTCGATACCGATGAAGAGACCGCAGCTGCGCAAGCGCCAGCACGTACTGCAGTCGCGCGCCCTACTCGTGATCGCACTGGAGTAACCGTTCTCGGATCACATTCAACTCCGGTTACATCTGCTCCAATTCAACCTGCACTCATTGAAGAGCAATCTCCTTACAACATCATCACTTTGCAACCACGCTCTTACTCTGAAGCTCGCAAAGTTGGAGAGTATTACCGTGAAGGTAACCCTGTCATCATTAACCTTGATGACATGGAAGAAGGAGAGCGCAAGCGTCTCGTTGACTTTGCCAGTGGACTGGTATTTGGTTTGCATGGACGCATTGAACGCATCAGCCTCAAGGTTTTCTTGCTATCACCAGCAAATGTCAATGTGAGCAATGAAGATAAGACCGCTGCTCAGGCAACCTTCTTTAACCAGAGCTGATTATTTAGATGCTTGAATCAGTTCTCGTCCAACTTATTGGACTCTTTAAACTCGCGCTCTTCGCTCGCATCATCATCGACTATGTCCGGATGTTTGCACGTAACTGGCGACCAAATTCTTTCCTGCTCGCCGTATTTGAAATTGTCTACTCAATAACTGATCGACCAATGAGATATGTACAGCGCTTTGTGCCACCGCTTCGTATCGGCGGCGTAGCGCTGGATCTCTCATTCATCGTTCTCTTGATTGCAGCTAATATCGCACAAGCTGTAATCCGCATTATTCTCTAACCTACTTTTTTAGAGATACGCCAACGCTGAGTTCATTATCTTCTTGCGCCACAGCTTCGTCGTAATCGAAAGAGGTAGCAAGTACCTCATCCGAGATATGTGCAGCAGCGCCACGAATGGTTTCCTGTAACTCGGCTGGCGCATTCCAGCGCACCTGAATCCGGTCTGAGATTTCAAAACCATCGCTCTTACGCCGTTCTTGAATTAAGCGGATGACCTCGCGGATATTGCCAGCTGCTATGAGTTCAGGAGTAAGTGCTAAATCAAGCGCGACGCTCTCACCGTCGTGGCTAGCAACCATCCAGCCCGACTTTGGCACTTCAGTGACAACTAGATCTTCTAGTGCAATTTCGAAAGCGCCCAAGGTGGCAGAACCGCTTGAGCGCAGCCCTTTAACCAAGGCAGTTGGTTCAGCTGCTGCAATCAACTTTGCAACATCCTGGACTGCTTTTCCATACTTTGCACCGAGTGATTTGAAGTTTGCCTTTACGGATACATCAACAAGGTCACCATCTGCGCTTGCGATATCTTGCAGATCAATGACATTGAGCTCATCAGAAATCTGCGCCTTCATATCTGCTGGCAGCTGTGACCAACCTTGGGCTGAAATCAGAGCGCGCTGAAGTGGCTGACGGATCTTGATGGCAGATTCTGCGCGCGCAGCTCTACCTAACTCAACGACGCGACGGGTCATTGCTACTTGCTTATTAAGCGTCGGATCGATGAGTCCGCCATCTGCGATTGGGAAATCTGTAAGGTGAACCGAAGTTGCTGCGTTTCTATCCGCCGGACGCACCAAGACTTGCCAGGTATGTTCTGCAATAAAGGGAACCATTGGTGCAAGAAGCTGAGTCAGGGCCACCAGACATTCATGCAAGGTAGCCAAAGCTGCTGCATCCGCATCCCAGAAGCGGCGGCGAGATCTGCGGACGTACCAGTTTGATAGGTCATCAATAAATCTTGCTAACTCTTTTCCTGCAGTCTGTGAATCAAAGTCTGCGTAAGCCTTATCTACTGAGTTGATAAGAGAGTTAAGTTCACTCAGAATCCATCGATCCATAATTGCGCGATCAGCGATAGCTGGACTCTTCGATAAGTCGAACTCTGAGGCTTCTGCATACAAGGCGTGGAAAGAGATTGTGTTCCAGTAGGTAAGAAGAGTTTTGCGGACGACATCTGAAATCGCATCATGGCCAACGCGACGAGCCGACCATGGTGAGCCGGCAGCCAACATGTACCAGCGGACTGCGTCTGCACCATGCTGATCCATAAGTGACATTGGTTCTAGAACATTGCCTAAGTGCTTACTCATTTTGCGGCCATCTTTATCGAGGATGTGACCCAGACAGAGAACGCTCTTATATGAACTCTTATCAAAGACAAGTGTTCCAATAGTCATCAATGTGTAGAACCATCCACGAGTTTGATCGATAGCCTCACAGATAAAATCAGCAGGGTAGGCGGCCTTAAACTTCTCAACAGAACCTGGTTTATGTGGATAGCCCCACTGTGCAAAAGGCATTGCACCGGAGTCATACCAGCAGTCGATAACTTCAGGAACGCGAACCATGGTCTGTGAACACTCTGCGCAGGCAAAGGTGATGTCATCGACAAATGGGCGGTGTGGATCAAGGTTGCTCAACTCTTGGCCAGCCAAGGCGCCAAGCTCTTTTAGTGAATCTACACAGACCTCGTGCTTATTCACGCAACGCCAGATAGGTAGCGGTGTTCCCCAGAATCGATTTCGCGATAGCGCCCAGTCAATATTGTTATTGAGCCAATCTCCGTATCGACCAGTTTTAATTGTTTCTGGATGCCAATCTGTTGCCTGGTTTTCGCGGATTAACTCATCCTTAATTGACGTTGTTCGGATATACCAAGAAGGTTGTGCGTAATAGATGAGCGCTGTGTGGCATCTCCAGCAATGTGGATAAGGGTGCTCATATGGAACATGCTTATAGAGCGCACCTGATGCCTTGAGCTCCTTCACGAGTTGCTTGTCGGCATCTTTAAAGAAGATTCCACCTACCACTGGTACATTCGCTAAAAACTTTCCATCGGGCGCAATTGGATTTACAACAGGTAAGCCATATGCGCGACAGACCTGTAAATCGTCGGCGCCAAATGCGGGGGATTGGTGAACCAAACCTGTTCCATCTTCAGTGGTTACATAGGTTGCAAGAACAACATAGTGCGAATCTGGAATCTCGATGTAATCAAATGGACGCTTGTAGGTAGTGCGTTCTAACTCACTACCCTTGAGAGTCTTAAGAATTGTGTGTTCTCCTGCCACGGCAGAGAGCAGTGGCTCTGCAACGACTAGTACTTCAGAGTTATCTTCTACGACTGTCTTAACGACCACATAATCAACATCGGGGTGGGCGGCGATAGCTGTATTTGAAACGAGCGTCCAAGGAGTTGTTGTCCAGACGAGAAGGGACGCACCCATTTCGGCAAGCTCGCCCGATGTAATCGGAAAGCGCACGTAAACAGATGGATCAACGACAGTCTCGTACCCTTGCGCCAATTCGTGATCCGATAAACCAGTTCCACAACGCGGGCAATATGGCGCAACGCGATGATCTTGAACCAATAAACCTTTCTTCCAAATCTCTTTAAGGCTCCACCAGACGCTCTCAACATATTCGGGCGCCATCGTCCAATATGCTTGATCAAAATCAACCCAAAATCCCATTCGCTCAGTCATGGCAGTGAAGGCATCTACATGTCGGGTTACTGATTCGCGACATTTATCGTTAAAGGCTGCGATTCCGTACTTTTCAATATCGCCCTTGCCTGAAAATCCCAACTCTTTTTCAACTGCAATTTCAACTGGTAGTCCGTGGCAATCCCAACCGGCTTTACGAGTGACGTACTTTCCCTTCATTGTTTGATAACGAGGAAAGACATCCTTAAAAACACGCGCTTCAATGTGGTGAGTACCTGGCATGCCATTTGCCGTTGGAGGGCCTTCATAAAAAGTCCATGGCGCTCCGGCAGCACGTGATTGCGTGCTCTCTTCAAAGATCTGATTCTCACGCCAAAAATCTAGGATTGATCGCTCCATCGCAGGTAGGTCGATCTGTGCGCTTATGGCACGAAATGGTGATGGCATAAAAAATCCCCCAAGCATCAAAAGAACTTGGAGGGACGAACTCGCACGTGAGTTCGCGGTACCACCCGCCTTGCACCAGGCACGAGATGTGCGAGGCGCCGCTTATTTTCTCCAAGCTTTCGGTCAGTTCTACCTCGCAGCTGCGGATCTTCTGACGTGCTCCGAAGGTGATGGCCTCATCAACGCACTTTTCTTGCTCGGTCCTGCGTGCCTAAGTCTAAACCATGCGTGGCTAAGTTGGTTACGAGGGGAAAAACGCATAAGGTGCGCGGCGTGCCAGGAAAAAAGGTAGTCAAAAAAGCAGCGAAGAAGTCTCCCGCGAAGACGGCTCCTGCCAAAAAATCCGCAGCTAAGAAAGTTGCGAAGAAGGCTCCTGCAAAGAAAATTGCTAAGAAGGCACCAGCCAAAAAAGCACTGGCTAAGAAAGCGGTAGCAAAGAAGGTTGCCAAGAAAGCTCCGGCAAAGAAAACGATCCCGGTAAAGAAGGCTCCTGGACGTCCATTTCCTTCCAAGGTCGGCAAGACAACTCTTACCGTTGATGAAAAATCACAGACAGTTTCTGTAGCAACTGTTGTAGCGCCAGCCGCAGCCCCCGTCGTTGAAGAGCGTCGCTTGGTAATGCCACCTCCACCTCGCCCAGTAAAGAGCGGCAAGAAAGTTGCACCTCTTAAGCCAATCAAGGCTGCTCCGACTCCAGTGACTGCTTCTAGCGATGAAGCGCCTTGGTCTGCCGCAGAGTTGAAAGCAATCCGCGCAGAGATTGCAACTGATCTGGAACGTCTACGCGCAGAACTTGCCAGCGTTGAAGCTGAGATGGATGAACTCATCGCAGAATCAGGCGAAGGAGCAGGAGACGATCAAGCTGACTCCGGTACAAAAACTTTTGAACGAGAACATGAAATGTCACTCGTGATTAATGCGCGAGATATGGTTCTTCAAACCGAACGCGCGCTAGCTCGCATTGATGCCAAGACCTATGGGATGTGTGAAGAATGTGGTTCGCCAATCGGCAAAGCTCGCCTGCAGGTGTTTCCACGTGCAACGCTCTGCATGATCTGTAAGCAGAAGGAAGAGCGGCGCTAAGGTGCGCCCCCATTTTAACTCTGGCAATACTCGCACCATCTGGCTGACTGCATGGACAATCTGGCTCTTTGATTACGCAACTAAAACGTGGGCGCTTGCCAAATTCTCTTCTGATCCACAACCAGTAATCGGCACCTTCTTACAATTCACATTGTTGAAAAATTCTGGAGCAGCATTTAGCTTGGCCAGCGGATTCACTCTTGTCTTCTCACTTCTGGCAGTGGCAGTGATTGCCACCATTGTCAGATATGCAGCGCGCATAACTTCCCGTGGATGGTTGACCTGCGCTGGCCTGCTTCTTGGAGGCGTACTCGGAAATCTCACAGATCGCATCTTCCGTGAACCCGGATTCTTTCTGGGACATGTGATTGATTGGATTCAGATACCGAATTGGCCTGTCTTTAACATCGCCGATATTGCAATATCAACTGCCGCACTCCTTGCTTTCATCCAAACGATGCGAAATGTTCCTCCCATTACACAGGTACAGTAGGTAATGATGACAAGAGAATTGCGCACACTGAGCGTTCCAGAGGGCGTTGCTGGCGAACGTATAGATAGCGCACTGACCCGAGTTCTGGGCCTTTCTCGCACCGCCATCGTCAAACTCCTAGAAGATGGCGACATCACCACCAATAACCGGACGATGCAGAAATCAGATCGCGTTGCAGCAGGACAACTCATTGAAGTTTTAATGCCCGCTCAAGTGAACCAAGATCCAATTCCTCTTACACCACTTGAAGGCTTAACAGTTATCTATAACGATGACGATATCGTCGTAATTGATAAACCGGTGGGGTGCGCGGCGCATCCGAGCCCAGGTTGGATGGGCCCAACAGTTGTTGGAGCGCTAATGGCTGCGGGATACACAATTACTACATCAGGTCCAGCAGAACGTGCTGGCATTGTGCACCGTCTCGATGTCGGCACTTCAGGCTTAATGATTGTGGCTAAGACAGATAGCGCCTACCTCAAGTTAAAAGAGATGTTTCGTAACCACGAAATAGAAAAGACTTATCACGCACTTGTGCAAGGACATATGGATCCTGCAACTGGAACCATTGATGCACCCATCGACCGACATCCAAAAGAAGATCACCGATTCGCCGTTGTTGCGACAGGCAAAGAGAGCATCACGCACTATGAAGTCATCGAGTATTACCGTTCTGTCTCACTTGTAAAGGTGGAGCTAGAAACTGGTCGCACACATCAAATCCGCGTTCACTTCTCTGCGCTTGGGCATCCACTCGTTGGAGACACTACCTATGGCGCCGATCCCGTACTTGGTAAGAAGATGGCGATGTCTCGTCCATGGCTACACGCGCTTGAACTGCGATTTAACCATCCAATCAGCGCACTTCCTTTAGTTCTCAGCGCTCCATATCCACCTGACCTTCAGGCTTCTCTGGCGTTGCTATCCGAAGCAGTTCTCCCTTAGGCGCTAATGTTGCGCCACCATGTCATCTGAAGATCTTTCAGCTTCACGGGCATCGACGAACGACTCGTTTGTACATTTACATGTGCATACCGAGTACTCGATGCTCGACGGTGCCGCGCGCGTCGGAGATCTGGTCAATGAAGTAGCTCGACTAGAAATGCCCGCGATTGCAATGACAGATCACGGCAATGTCTTCGGAGCTTTTGATTTTTACAAGCAAGCAACCAAGGCGGGCGTTAAGCCAATCATTGGTATCGAAGCCTATGTAGCTCCCGAATCTCGATTTGATAAGAAGCGCGTGCAGTGGGCCGATGGTGGCGAGGATGATGTTTCAGGTGGCGGCGCGTATACCCACATGACAATACTTGCTGAGAATAACGAGGGGTTGGCCAATCTCTTTCGGCTCTCATCCCTTGCCTCTCTTGAAGGCTATTACTACAAGCCGCGCATGGATCGCGAATTGCTTTCACGGTATGCCGATGGGCTTATTGCAACAACTGGCTGTCCCGGTGGAGAAATCCAAACTCGGCTCCGCATGGGAAATTACCGTGAAGCTCTGCGAGCAGCCAGCGATTACAGAGACATATTCGGCGCCAAGAACTTCTTCCTTGAAATCATGGATCATGACATCGAAATCGAAAATCGAGTCAAGGCTGATCTTCTCAAGCTTGGTAAAGAGTTGAAGCTTCCGCTTCTTGCTACAAACGATCTTCACTACACATTCCACGAAGATGCAGCAGCTCATGCCGCGCTGCTCTGCGTGCAATCAGGTACAACACTCGCAGACCCAAAGAGATTTAAATTCGATAACGATGAGTTCTACCTCAAGACTCCGGCGCAGATGCGCGAGCTCTTTAAGGAAATCCCTGAAAGTTGCGATAACACTCTTCTTATTGCAGAGCGTTGCAACGTCAAACTCCGCGAAAATGAGAATCTGCTCCCTGCCTTCCCGGTTCCGGAAGGCGAAACTGAGGATTCGTGGCTTCGTAAGGAATCCGTACGCGGACTACTCGAAAAAATGGGAGATCGTGCGACTGATGAATATCGCACGCGCCTTAATTACGAACTCGATGTCATGGCGAATATGGGATTTCCTGGTTACTTCCTCGTCGTTGCAGACTTGGTAGGACATGCCAAGAAAGTTGGAATTCGCGTTGGGCCAGGTCGTGGCTCTGCCGCAGGCTCACTCGTTGCGTATTCTCTTGGCATCACAGGGCTCGATCCCATCGAACACGGCCTCCTGTTTGAGCGCTTTCTCAATCCAGAGCGTATCTCGATGCCTGATATCGATCTTGACTTCGATGAACGTCGCCGTTCCGAAATGATTCGTTACGCAACTGAAAAGTATGGCGAAGACCGAGTAGCGCAGATCATTACCTACGGAACAATTAAGTCTAAGCAAGCCCTGAAAGATTCCACACGTGTACTTGGTTACCCATATGCAATCGGCGAAAAACTCACCAAGGCACTTCCGCCATCAGTGATGGGCAAGGACATCACTCTCTCTGGAGTATTTGATGCCAAGGATTCACGTTACGGCGAGGCCGGCGAATTTAGACAACTTTACGAGAGCGATCCTGACTCTAAGCGGGTCGTTGATTTAGCTAAAGGCTTAGAAGGTCTTAAGCGTCAGTGGGGAGTGCATGCTGCTGGCGTCATTCTTTCTCGGGAACCACTGCTCGATGTAATTCCTATCCATCGCCGTGATGCGGATGGCGCAATCATTACGCAATTCGACATGGGAGCTTGCGAGTCAACGGGTCTGCTCAAGATGGACTTCTTGGGGCTACGAAACCTTTCTGTACTCGATGATGCGCTCCTTAATATCAAGGCTAATCAGGGAATTGATGTAGTCCTTGAAGATTTGCCTTTGCATGACCAAAAAACATTCGAACTGCTATCGCGCGGCGACACTCTCGGTGTATTCCAACTCGACGGTGGCCCGATGCGCGCACTTCTGCGCAGCATGGCTCCAGATTCTTTCGCAGATATTTCTGCAGTGATCGCTCTTTACCGTCCTGGACCGATGGGTGAGAATGCACATAATAACTACGCTGACCGTAAAAATGGTCGAAAGCCAGTCGAACCGATTCACCCAGAACTCTCTGAATCTCTGAATGAAATTCTTGGTGACACCTACGGCCTCATTGTTTATCAAGAGCAGGTGATGGCGATTGCCCAGAAAGTTGCTGGATTTACTCTGGGTCGCGCAGATTTACTTCGTAAGGCGATGGGAAAGAAGAATAAAGAGATTCTCGATAAGGAGTACATCCCATTTGAAGCAGGTATGAAGGAGAATGGATTCTCCGTTGCAGCTATTAAGCGTCTCTGGGAAGTTCTTATCCCATTCTCAGATTACGCATTCAATCGAGCTCACAGCGCCGGTTATGGTGTTGTCTCTTTTTGGACCGCTTACTTAAAAGCGAATTACCCAACAGAATATATGGCCGCTCTCTTAACCAGCGTGCGCGATGATAAAGATAAATCTGCGCTCTATCTCTCTGAATGCCGTCGCATGGGCATTAAGGTCTTGCCACCGGATGTCAATGAATCAGATGCAGAATACACACCTCGTGGAGTTGATATTCGCTTTGGCCTTGCCGCCATTCGAAACGTCGGAGAAGGTGTTGTTGCCTCCATCAAGGCAGCGCGCGCGAGCAAAGGAACATTTTCATCTTTCGGTGACTTCCTAGCCAAGGTTGATGCCAATGTCTGCAATAAGAAGACCATTGAATCGTTGGTAAAGGCTGGTGCATTTGATTCGCTCTCTCATCCACGTAAGGGTTTGATGGCCATTCACCTCGAAGCAATCGACTCTGTCATTGAGACCAAGCGCGCAGAAGCTATCGGCCAATTCGACCTCTTTGGAGGCGACACTATTTCGCAAGTCGCCGGACTCGATATCGAGATTCCAAATACCGAGTGGGACAAGTCCACTCTTCTTACCTTTGAACGCGAGATGCTGGGGCTCTACGTTTCAGACCATCCACTCTTAGGCGTCGAGCACGTGCTGCGATCCCATACAGATATGTCTATCTCAGAACTCCTGGAAGATGGCCCGCAAGATGGCGTAGTCACTATCGGTGGACTCATCACTGGAATTCAACGAAAAGTTTCTCGCCAAGGCGCTTCGTGGGCTGTTGTCAATGTAGAAGACCTCGAAGGTGCGATTGAAGTCCTCTTCTTCTCCAATACCTACAATCAATATGCGCTCTCACTGACCGAAGATCGTGTGGTTGTTGTACGAGGACGTTTCTCTCGAACCGATGAACAAGTTCGCTTCACGGCCCTTGAGATGAAGATGCCAGATATCAGCGCAGCTCCAACTGGACCACTGCTTATCTCATTGCCTGCAACACAAGTCACGCCACCAGTTGTTGAGAGAATGAAAGAGATTCTTCGCTCTCATCCTGGCAAGCGAGAAGTGCACCTGCAAGTAATTGATCAGCAGAAATCAACAACGTTGAAGATTGATGCTCTTGTGACATCGTCACCAAGTTTGAGCGCAGATCTCAAGGCAATTTTGGGCCCTGACTGCCTCGTTCGCATCTAACTCATCAGTATCTGAATAATCAGGTCTCACGGTCATCTCTGCCCAAAGTAGAATGCGCTCGTGATTCGTACCGTTGATCTGCGAGGCAAGGTTCTTGATAAAGCTGGCTATCAAGAACTTCTTCCCCGAGCCACTCTCGATGTGGCATCTGCAATGGTAGCGATCGCTCCAATATTGCAGCGAGTGAAAAATGGCACTGAAGCCGATTTGATTAAGTTGGCAGAGGAGTTTGATGGGACTACTCCAGTATCCATTCGTGTTCCGCAGAAATCGATCGATGAAGCACTACTGAACCTTGATCCTCAGGTTAGGACTGCGCTTGAAAAGTCAACGGCCAGAATTCGTAAAGTGCATGAAGATCAGCGACGTCAAGAAACCACTACAAGAGTTGTTGATGGTGGAACTGTCACCGAACGTTGGGTACCAGTAGATCGAGTTGGACTCTATGTACCGGGTGGTCGCGCTGTATATCCAAGTAGCGTCATGATGAATGTGATTCCTGCACAGATTGCTGGAGTGAGCAGTATTGCTGTGGCATCACCACCACAAAAAGAGTTTGCAGGTATGCCGCACCCAACGATTTTGGCGACATGCGCTCTCTTAGGAATCACAGAGGTTTATGCCGTTGGGGGAGCGCAAGCAATTGCGCTCTTTGCTTACGGCATGAAAGATCTCTGCGCCAAGTGCGATTTAGTAACTGGGCCAGGCAATATCTATGTTGCAGCAGCTAAACGTGCTCTTCGCGGAATAATCGGAATCGACTCCGAGGCTGGACCTACTGAGATTGCAATTCTCGCCGATGACACAGCGATTGCCGCAGACGTGGCTACCGATTTGATCAGTCAGGCAGAGCACGATGTCATCGCAGCGGCAGTTCTTGTAACAACTTCAACAAGGTTGGCTAGCGCGGTGGAAGCTGAGCTTGAGAAGAGAGTTGCTGCAACGAAGCACTCCGAAAGAATCCGTTCTGCGTTATCGGGCATTCAATCTGCGATTGCACTTGTTGACTCCATTGAACAAGGCCTTGATGTCGTGAACGCATACGCCGCCGAACACCTTGAAATTCAGACTTCGCAGTCAGCCCTTGATGCACAGAAGATCCGCAACGCCGGAGCAGTTTTCATTGGGCGCTTCTCACCAGTTTCTCTTGGTGATTACTCCGCGGGCTCTAACCATGTACTACCAACAGGTGGATGCGCATGCCACAGCAGCGGCCTTTCTGTGCAGACTTTTTTGAGAGGTCTACATTTCATCGAATACAACCAAGCTGCATTTACTGAAATTCTCGAAACAGTCGTTACTTTGGCCAACTCTGAAGATTTGCCGGCACATGGTGAAGCAATGACTGCGCGTTTGGAGAATCTATGAATCTGTGGCCCACATGGTTACCTCTGCGCCAAGATTTACGCGAACTTTCTGCATATGGTGCGCCACAGGTTCCTGCCGATGCGGTGATGAATACAAATGAGAACCCATATCCGCTTTCACAAGAACTTTCTACAGCTATAGCTGCCAGAGTCTTGGATGCTGCGAAGAACCTCAATCGCTATCCCGATCGCGATGCCACTGTGCTGCGAAGCAAGCTTGCGCAATTCATCAATAATCTCTCTGCCACAGAGATAACTGAAGAAAACATCTGGGCTGCCAATGGCAGCAACGAGATTATTCAATCCCTGTTTATGGCATTTGGAAGTGGCGCAGCTCTTGGCTTTACTCCTTCTTATTCAATGCATCCCTTAATTGCAAAAGTAACTGGCGTATCTTGGATTAATGGTTCTCGACGCGAAGATTTCACATTGGATTATGACTCTGCCCTTGCGCAGATTCAAGGCGAGAAGCCGGCTCTTACCTTTATCACCACGCCCAATAATCCAACTGGCTCAGCGCTTTCAATTGATGAAATCGAGAAGTTAGCCAAGGCGACGCCGGGCTTATTGGTCATCGATGAGGCTTACGCAGAGTTTTCAGAAGAACTCTCGGCAGTTACTTTGATTGAGAAATACCCACACGTAGTAGTGATCAGAACAATGAGCAAGGCATTTGCCTTCGCCGGAGTTCGTCTAGGTTATTTGGTTGCAGAAAAGGCTGTCATTGACGCTATGTATTTGGTTCGTCTTCCTTATCACCTGAGCGCGTTGACTCAAGCTGCTGGAGAAGTAGCGCTGGATTATCAAGAGGAGTTGCTTGCCAACGTGGCTCGTCTACGCGCCGACCGAGAGAAATTGGCGCAGGGTATACGCGATCTTGGACTCACCGTTGTTCCGAGCGCTGCAAACTTCCTGCTCTTCGGAGGTTTTGCTAAGCCAGCCGGACAGCTGTGGCAAGAGATGCTCGAAAGAGGAGTTCTCATTAGAGATGTGGGATTATTGGGCTACTTGCGAGTGACCATTGGCAACGAAGCCGAGAACAAGAAATTTATCGATTCACTATCGGCTTGCCTGGGAGAAAAATGAACAGAACCGCACGCGTTGAACGCACAACGAAGGAATCAAGCGTTCTTGTTGAACTCAATTTAGATGGTACTGGTGAAATCTCTGTCGAAACCGGAGTTCCATTCTTTGACCACATGATGAGTCAGCTCGGGAAACACTCTGGCTTTAATCTCACCATTAAGACAACAGGCGATGTTGATGTTGATTCACACCACACTGTTGAAGATACATCTCTTGCCTTCGGACAAGCTCTCCGTGAAGCGCTGGGTGATAAGGCCGGTATCCGTCGCTTCGGCGATGCCATGGTTCCGCTCGATGAAGTTCTCGTGCAGGCAGCAGTTGATCTATCTGGGCGTCCATATCTGATTCATCGCCAACCCGAGATTGTTGAACTTATTGGCACCTTCGACACAACCCTCGGAAAACATATCTGGGAATCCATCGTCGCCGAAGCTCGTATCGCGCTCCACATACGCGTCCTTGAAGGGCGTAATGCGCACCACGTCTTTGAAGCGCAGTTCAAGGCTGTCGCGCGTGCGTTGCGCGATGCTGTTTCACTCGATGGTCGCGTTGCGGGAATCCCTTCCACCAAGGGCTCTCTCTAACGTTCGTGATTGCAATTCTTGATTACGGCTCTGGAAATTTAAGATCAGCCCAACGCGCTTTTGAAACGTCAGGACGTGAGGTTGTCATCACCTCGGATTATCAAGAGGCATTGAAAGCAGATGGGCTAGTCGTTCCAGGAGTTGGAGCTTTTGCTGCGTGCATGGATGGGCTCACCAAAGTGCGTGGAGATCAACTTGTGCGAGAGAGAATTTCAGCGAGTCGACCAACTCTAGGAATATGTGTCGGGATGCAGATTCTCTTTTCTCAAGGAGTTGAACATGGAAGCCATTCTGGAGTCGGTATCTGGGACGCCACAGTTGAAAAGCTAGAGGCACCGATATTGCCGCATATGGGGTGGAACACTGTGAAGGCAGGTGCCGGTTCGCATCTTTTTAGAGGAGTCGAAGAAGAATCTTTCTACTTCGTTCATTCATATGCAGTTAAAGAACCTGTTGGCCAAATCCCAACCTTTTCAAACTACGGAGAAGATTTCTTGGCTGCGGTCGAAGATGGAGTGATAGCTGCAACGCAGTTTCATCCTGAAAAATCTGGAGAAGCAGGGCTACATTTGATTAAGAACTGGGTGCAAACGCTATGAGTTATTTAGAACTACTTCCAGCAGTTGATGTTAAAGATGGCCGCGCTGTACGCCTTGTCCAAGGTGAACTCGCTGCCGAGACTGCATATGGCCATCCACTAGAAGTTGCCCTCGAATTTCAAGCAGCAGGGGCTGAGTGGTTGCACCTTGTGGACCTTGATGCCGCATTTGGTCGCGGTGAAAATAGCGCGCTCCTAGCTGAAGTGGTCGGCAAGCTTGATATCAAAGTCGAGCTCTCTGGCGGAATCCGCGATGATGAAACGCTGCGACGCGCTCTTGCAACCGGTTGTACACGAATCAATCTTGGAACTGCCGCACTAGAAAACCCTGACTGGACTGCCAAGATAATTTCAGAGCATGGTGATCGCATCGCTGTGGGTCTTGATGTGCGTGGACATGTGCTGGCTGCCAGAGGTTGGACTAAAGAGGGCGGGGATCTCTTTGAAACAATCGAACGGCTGGAGCGTGATGGATGTGCGCGTTACGTTGTTACAGATGTAACAAAAGATGGAACGCTGCAAGGGCCAAATGTGCAACTTCTTCGAGAGGTATGCGCTGTCACCAAAAAGCCTGTTGTTGCATCGGGCGGAATTTCATCCCTAGCGGATATCGAATCGCTCATGGCTCTCAACGCCATCGGAGTTGAAGGTGCGATCGTTGGCAAGGCTCTCTACGCTGGAGCATTTACTGTGCAAGAGGCGCTGGAGTTAACAAAGCGATGAGCCTTTCCGTCCGCATTATTCCCTGTCTTGATGTCACAGATGGTCGCGTTGTAAAGGGAGTGAATTTCACAGATCTCCGCGATGCCGGAGATCCTGTTGAGATGGCTGCGCTCTATGGACGCGAAGGCGCAGATGAACTTACTTTTCTCGATATCTCTGCAAGTGCTGCGGGGAGAGAGACAACACTTGATGTAGTTCGAAAAACTGCAGAGCAAGTCTTTATTCCTCTTACTGTAGGAGGGGGAATACGTACCGTTGAAGATGTCAATCAGTTACTGCGTGCAGGTGCAGATAAAGTCTCTATTAATACCGCGGCGCTGGCGCGACCAGAGCTAATCGCTGAAATCGCCGATCGTTTTGGTTCACAAGTTCTTGTTCTCTCAGTGGACGCGCGTCGTGCACGCACTGAATCAGGATTTGAAGTAACAACACACGGTGGAAGGCAGAGCGCAGGAATAGATGCACTGGCCTGGGTCGAAAAAGCTTGTGCCTTAGGAGTTGGCGAAATTCTTTTAAACTCCATGGATGCCGATGGAACTCGCGCTGGCTATGACATTGGAATGATCACCGCTGTACGCGCCGTTTCTAGAGTTCCACTCATTGCAAGTGGTGGGGCAGGAACGCTAGAGGATTTCTCTGCTGCCCTCGATGCTGGCGCAGATGCGCTCTTGGCTGCGAGCGTTTTTCACTTTGGGATTCATCGCATTCCTGATGTGAAGAAGTACCTGCAGCGTGAGGGTTATTCAGTTCGCAGCGCACAGGCCTCGTAAGGCAGAATAGACGCTATGAGCAGCCAACTTCCTGAAGCCATTCTTGATCTGCTCAAAGATCCAACAGCGCTCATTCCAACTATCGCCCAGGATGCTGCCAGCGGCGAAGTGTTGATGCTGGCATATATGAATTCACAATCGTTGGCCTTAACTCTCCAAACAGGACGGGCAACCTATTGGTCGCGTAGCCGTAGCGAACTTTGGGAGAAGGGCGCCACTTCTGGAAACACCCAGATGGTTCACTCCATCTCTTTGGATTGCGATGGCGATGCCTTGCTCCTTAAAGTCGAACAGAATGGTCCTGCCTGCCACACCGGTGAGCGCACTTGTTTCCATACAAATATCGAGATGGCGCCATGAGAGTCGAAGAATTTCGTGAATTTGCTAAAAACCATAACGTCATCCCGGTCTACCGAAAGCTGTTGGCTGATGGCGAGACGCCACTGAATGTTTATAAGAAGTTAGCGAAAAATCTTCCCGGAACTTTTCTGCTCGAATCTGCAGAACACGGGGGAGTCTGGTCTCGTTATTCATTTATCGGCGCGCATAGCCAGACAACTCTGACTGAGAAAGACGGAGCAGCGTTCTGGTTAGGTACACCTCCAGCAGGCGTGCCTGTGAATATGAGTCCGCTCGATGCGCTCCGTAAATCGGTCGCGCATTTGAAATCTCCAAAAATCGCCGGCCTACCAACTCTGACAGGAGGTTTAGTCGGATACATGGGGTATGACTGTGTGCGCAGTCTCGAACGGCTACCAGAGCTAGCCAATAAAGATATAGCTCTTCCCGAAATTGCATTCATGTTAACCAGCGATTTAGCGGTGATGGATCATGCTGAGGGAACTATTACCCTGATTGCCAATGCCATCAACTGGGATGGTTCAGATGAGCGTATCGATGAATCTTATGCGGATGCAGTCTCTCGCCTTGATCGCATGCAAGCAGAACTCCTTACGCCCCTTGCTGGAGATGTCACAACAATTCCATCCAAGAAAGCTCCTCAGTTCTCGCGGAATATGACTGCTGATGAATTTATGGCAAAGGTTGAGATAGCCAAAGAAGAAATCCGAGCAGGAGAAGCTTTCCAGATTGTTCTCTCGCAAAGATTTGCAATGCCATGTACTGCAGACGCACTCGATGTTTATCGCATGTTGCGCCTGAATAACCCAAGTCCATATATGTACCTATTCCGCTTTGAAGACGGGGTTGAGATTGTCGGTTCTAGCCCAGAAGCTCTAGTGAAAGTCACTGGCGATGAAGTGATGGTGCACCCAATCGCAGGCACACGTAAGCGCTCTGCCTCTTTAGAAGAAGATATTCGCCTCGGTGAAGAGCTGTTGGCAGATCCCAAGGAGCGGGCAGAACATTTGATGCTCGTTGATTTAGGACGCAATGATTTAGGACGCGTCTGTGCTCCTGGCTCAGTTGAAGTAATCGACTTTATGCATATCGAGCGTTATTCACATGTGATGCATATTGTTTCGACCGTGATTGGCAAGTTAGATCCATCATCAACTCCTATTGATGCGCTCTTCTCAGTCTTTCCGGCAGGAACTCTTTCAGGTGCGCCTAAACCACGCGCCATGGAGATCATTGAATCGCTCGAACCAACGCGACGAGGGTTGTATGGCGGAGCAATTGGATACTTTGATTTCACCGGCAATATCGATGCCTGTATTGCAATCAGAACGGCGCTCATTCATAACGGAACTGCATATGTGCAGGCAGGAGCTGGACTAGTTGCAGATTCAGATCCAACATCTGAAAATGAAGAGACTCTCAATAAGGCAGCCGCCGTTCTCGGCGCGATCAGCGCTGCCCATGAATTGGAGCGACCATGAAGCTAGCAATCTCACTCTTTCTTGTTGCTGTTATTGCAATTTCAATCAGCAGACGTCTAAGACTTTCCGCTCGGTACGAAAGAGCGCCTCGTGAACTTAATACGTGGACTGCGCTCGATAAAGGAATTGATCCAACTGAGGAGACTAAGTGAGCGTCCTCGATTCAATCATTGAAGGTGTGCGTGAAGATTTAGCAGCGCGCCGTGGATCCATGGCTGCCCTACATGAACGCATTGATGCACAAGCACCAGCGCTCGATGCTCACTCATTTCTCTCGCGCGCTGAAATGAATGTGATCGCAGAGGTAAAGCGCTCATCGCCTTCAAAGGGAAACCTGGCACCGATTACAGATCCCGCAGCCCTTGCAGAGAAGTACCAAGAGGCAGGCGCTGCTGCTGTCAGCGTTCTGACTGAGCAACGCAGATTTGGTGGCTCACTTGCAGATCTTGATGCAGTGCGTTCTCGCATAGAGATTCCTGTTTTACGAAAAGACTTTATGGTTGATGAATATCAATTTCTGGAAGCGCGCGCACATGGCGCAGATATCGTCTTGTTGATTGTGGCAGCGCTGTCCAAGAGCCAACTTAAGGACTTCTACGATCTTGCTACCGAACTTGGCATGGCCTCTCTCATTGAAGTCCATACACAATCGGAACTGGAAAGCGCTATGGATATCTCACCTCGCATCGTGGGAGTTAATTCGCGAAATCTTAAAACTCTTGAAGTTAGCGCATCAGTATTTGAAGAGCTCATTCCGACGATTCCATCCTCTGTTATTCGAGTTGCGGAGTCAGGGATTTCAACACGAGCAGATGTCGGTCAAGCCCAAAAGGCGGGGGCAACTGCAATCCTTGTCGGTGAATCCCTCGTGAAATCGGGTGATCCAATTTCTGCAATGCGTGAACTACTAGGACACGGGTAGGCTTTCACTCATGACAACTCTTGATGAGATTGCGGGCCACTTTGGCCAATATGGAGGGCGCTTTGTCCCAGAAGCGTTGATTGGAGCCCTTGAAGAACTCGATGCAGCGCGCATCAAGGCCCAGACTGATCCGACATTTATTGCAGAGTTAGCAGAACTTCATCGCACCTATACAGGTCGTCCAAGCATTCTTACTGACGCAAAACGTTTTGCAGAACATGCAGGCGGTGCACGAATTCTCTTGAAACGTGAAGATCTCAATCACACCGGAAGCCATAAGATCAATAATGTTCTCGGTCAAGCGCTACTCACCAAGCGCATGGGCAAAAAGCGCATCATCGCCGAAACTGGTGCCGGCCAACATGGAGTCGCATCAGCCACTGCTGCAGCGTTGATGGGTCTTGAATGTGTTGTCTATATGGGCGAAGAAGATACGAAGCGTCAGGCGCTCAATGTTGCTCGGATGAAGTTATTGGGCGCAGAAGTAATTCCCGTAACTTCAGGATCACGCACTCTTAAGGACGCGATTAATGAGGCGATGCGCGACTGGGTGACCAATGTTGAAACCACGCATTACATGCTCGGCACAGTTGCCGGTCCGCACCCATTTCCTTCTATGGTGCGCGACTTCCATAAAATTATTGGCGAAGAATCTCGCGAACAAGTATTGGCACTGACTGGAAAACTTCCAACCGCAGTACTCGCCTGCGTCGGGGGAGGATCCAATGCCATCGGAATCTTCCATCGCTTTATCTCTGATCCTGAGGTTCGTTTAATCGGACTTGAAGCAGCAGGAGATGGCGTTGAAACTGGAAGACATGCAGCAACAATTACTGGCGGAAGCCCAGGTGTGCTTCACGGAAATCGCACATATGTTCTTCAAGATGAGAATGGTCAGACAATTGAATCCCATTCAATCTCGGCGGGACTTGATTACCCAGGTGTTGGTCCAGAGCACGCATATCTGCATGACATCGGTCGCGCTGAATATCGTGCAATTACCGATGCGCAAGCGATGCACGCATTCGCACTTCTTTGTAAGACTGAAGGAATCATTCCTGCCATCGAGACTGCACATGCGCTAGCTGGTGCGCTCCAAATCGGTAATGAACTTGGCCCAGAAGCGGTATTGCTTATCAACTTATCTGGACGTGGCGATAAGGATGTTCAGACAGCGGCGCAATATTTTGGAATTCCCCTGTAAATGTCAACACCGCTTGATGATCTCTTTGTAAAGGTCCGTGCTGAAAATAGAGCGGCGCTTATCGCGTACATACCTGCAGGATTTCCAACTATTGAAGGTTGTAAGAAAGTAATCCAAGCCTTTATTGAAGGTGGCGTTGATGCCATTGAAATCGGCTTCCCCTACAGCGATCCAGTGATGGATGGTCCGACGATTCAAGCTGCTGCAGATCAATCACTCTCGCAAGGCACAAACGCTGGTGATGTATTTGATGCGCTTAAAGTAGCTACCGATTCTGGCGTGCCTGCAGTAGTGATGACGTACTGGAATCCAATCGAAAAATATGGAGTCGAGAAGTTTGCGAAATCGATCGCAGCAAATGGTGGCTCAGGAGTCATTACTCCAGATCTCACCATTGAAGAATCAGCAGAATGGAAATCTGCGGTAGAAGAGAATGAGATCAATCCCATTTATGTCGTTGCTCCAAGTACATCTGCACATCGCCTGCCACAAGTAACTTCTCGTTGTGGTGGCTTTGTTTATGCCGCAAGTCTCATGGGGGTAACTGGAACGCGCGCCGCTGTTTCATCAGGAGCTCCTGACCTTGTAGCCCGCATTAGAGAAACAACAGACCTGCCAATCGCAGTTGGGCTTGGAGTTTCAACTCGCGAACAAGCCAAGGGCGTTGCAGGATATGCAGACGGAGTCATTGTGGGATCGGCATTCATAAAAGTGATGCAGGATGCCCCAAATGAGGCAGAAGGATTGAAATCTGTGAAAGAGTTAGCACAACAACTTTCTTTGGGAGTGCGAGAAGGACGATGAAGAAAATTCAGCTATGGCTGGGCCTTGCCGCTCGACTCATCCTTGGCGGGACTCTGATTCTTGCAGGTTATCTCAAATTTGATGAGCTGGATAAATCGCAGATGGCGGTTAGGGCTTATGAGATGCTGCCGATTCCACTCGCAAATTTCCTCGGTATCTTCTTGCCATTCTTTGAACTGGCAGTTGGAATCCTCCTAGTGATCGGAGCTGGTGTTCGTATCAGCGCAGCGCTAAGCGCCTTGCTAATGATCGCCTTCATGATTGGGATCTCTCAAGCTTGGGCACGCGGACTCTCTATCGACTGCGGATGTTTCGGCGGCGGGGGACAAGTTCCTGAAGGCGAAGCCAACTATCTGACCCCACTACTGCGCGACACAGGTTTGGCGCTCTTGGGAATTTACTTAACCTTCTTCCCACACACTAAATTTGGCCTGGACAAATCACCAGCGCCTGCGACACAACTAGGAGAAAGCAATAATGGCTAAACAACCAGGAAAAGATAACTTCACTCGCAATCTCGTGATTGCAGTCGTAGTAGGCGTTGTCCTCATTATGTTGGTGCCAACTCTGCTCTCTCGACAGACCGACTCATCAGCAAGCATCCCAGCAAGCGTCTCAGCTGAGCGCGGCTATGGAGTCGTCTTCAATGAAGAACTCACAGGCGTTCCCGTAGTCGATATTTATGAAGATTTCCAGTGCCCTGTCTGTGCTCAATTCACACAACTCAACGGCCCATACATTGAATCCCTCATTGCTGAGAAGAAGGCAACAGTTGTTTATCACACACTCTCATTCTTGGGACCTGAATCAGTCAACGCAGCTAATGCTGCAGCATGTGCTGCCGACGAAGGTAAATTCCTTGAATACCACCGTCTGCTGATGATGAATCAGAAAGCAGAAAATTCTGGGGCTTGGGACAATAATTTTTTTGCAAGCATCGGACAGACGGCCGGAATCACCAGCCAAAAGTTCAGCAGCTGCGTCAACAAAGGTGAATACCTAGGTTGGGTCAGCAATGTTGCGGCAGCTGGCGCAAAGGCAAATGTCAATTCAACGCCAACTGTATTCGTCAACGGTAAAGAAATTGACCGTAATGCGAGCGAATACTTTGATGCCGCTAAGTTCAAAGCTGCAGTAGAGCGCGGATAAGAATTTTGCAAGCCTTTCCAACTCCGAGCACATCGGCAGTTGAGTTAGGGCCATTCACAATTCACTTCTATGCTCTCTGCATCATTGCGGGGGTAGCGGCAGCGATCTGGATTGGCAATAAGCGATTTGTCGCAGCCTTTCCAGGTGCAAAAACTGTTGTCGGTGATGTTGCCATCGTGGCCGTTCCAAGTGGTGTGATTGGTGGCCGTCTCTACCATGTGGTCACTTCTCCAGAACTTTACTTCGGCGATGACGCAAACTTTGTTGATATCTTTAAAATCTGGAATGGCGGGCTTGGAATCTGGGGCGCCATTGGTTTAGGTGCGTTAGGCGCATATATTTCTTACCGCAAAATCGCCCGCCGCATCGATCTCCCGAGCTTTGCTCACTTCGCCGATGCCTTGGCACCCGGATTACTTCTTGCACAAGCAATTGGTCGATTCGGAAATTGGTTTAATGGAGAACTTTTTGGCCGGCCGTTAGATTCTTGGTGGGCTTTAGAAATTCCAGCAAACCTTCGCCCTATTGGATATCAAGACTTTGCCACATTCCATCCGACCTTTGCTTATGAAGCAATCGCCACCACAGCCCTTGCGATTATTCTGATTGCGCTAGGCACGAGATATCCAGCCGGCTCAATTTTTGCGCTCTATGTCGCAGGCTATTCTCTTGCTCGATTTTTTATCGAAGGAATCCGCATTGATCAGGCTCATGTTTGGGGTGGGCTACGTCTCAATCAATACGTTGCAATCGCCCTTTTCTCATGCGCATGCGCTGCCTTCATCAGATTGAAGCGCTCTGACAGGTAGGCTTGCAAAATGGCCTTAGAAGATGTCTATCAACGCAATCTCAGCCATCGCACTCATCGCGCCGGCTGGCTACGCGCTGCAGTCCTTGGCGCAAATGACGGTTTAGTTTCTACTGCAAGTTTGATGATTGGTGTAGCAACAGCGCGCGCAGGAGAGCAGAGTTTCCTAGTAACCGCAGGAGCTGCCGGAATTGCAGCTGGTGCTATGTCAATGGCCGTTGGCGAATATGTCTCTGTGCGTTCACAAAATGACATTGAAGAATCTGATCGCCTACTGGAGATTGAACATCTTGCCATCGATCCTGCTGGCGAACTAGAAGAGTTAGTGCAAATCTATATAAAGCGTGGTCTGTCGCGGGAATTAGCTTTGCAAGTAGCAGAAGAGATGCATAGGAAGGATCCACTCGAGGCTCACCTTCGAGATGAATTAGGCCAACACCCTCATACCAAGGCGCGCCCAGTTCAAGCTGCGATTGCATCAGCCCTGAGCTTTACTGCAGGCGGACTTATTCCATTTGCTGGAGCATTCGCGCCATCCTTCGGACAGGCAGCGTGGAGCATCGTCGCATTCACCATCATCGGCCTTACCTTCACCGGAGTATTGAGCGCACGCATTGCAGGATCTAAGTTACTTACTCCCACCGCACGCGTCATCGCTGGCGGCTGCCTCGGTATGGCCATCACCGCAGGAATTGGGCAGGCTCTGCATATAAGTGGCATCTAAACCACCTAGGTTGCTACTCTTTCACTACTGATTCGGCAGGCGCACCATTGCTTACCGATCACGGGCCAAAGTTGTCCCTTTTGTTTTACGAAAAAAGGACAACGGGTTATGGCACTCTCATCAAACTATCCCGCACGCCAGGGTCTCTACGATCCTGCCAACGAGCATGATGCATGCGGCGTTGCGATGGTTGCCACCCTCAATAAAGTTGCAACACATGAAATTGTCGAGAAGGCGCTCACCGCTCTTCGCAATCTTGAACACCGTGGCGCATCAGGCGCTGAACCAGATAGCGGAGATGGTGCAGGAATTCTCATTCGCGTTCCTGACGCTTTTTATAAAGCAGTCACAGAATTCTCACTTCCGGCAGAAGGCTCATATGCAACAGGTATTGCATTTATTGCACAGGGCGCAGATGTTCAGGGCGAAATTGCAAAAATCGCAACAGAAGAAGGCCTCACAGTTCTGGGTTGGCGTGAACTTCCAATTAACTCATCCTCTCTTGGCAAGACAGCACTTTCGGTTATGCCAAAGTTCGAACAGTTATTTGTTTCAGGTAAGAAGAATGAATCAGGGCTCGCACTTGATCGCTTAGCTTTTGCTCTTCGCAAGAGAGCAGAGCATTCGCTCGATCTTTATTTCCCGTCACTTTCTTCGCAGACAATTGTTTACAAAGGCATGCTCACAACTGGGCAGCTGGAAGAGTTCTTCCCAGATCTCAGTGATGAAAGAGTCGTCTCACCACTAGCGCTCGTTCACTCACGTTTTTCAACCAACACTTTCCCATCATGGCCATTGGCGCACCCGTATCGCTTTATCGCTCACAACGGTGAAATCAATACAGTCAAGGGAAACCGTAACTGGATGCGCGCACGCGAATCACTTCTTGCCAGTGACCTCATCGGTGGAGATCTCAAGCGCCTCTTCCCAATCGTTGAAATGTCAGGATCTGACTCTGCCTCCTTTGATGAAGTCCTCGAACTTCTCTATCTTGGTGGACGTTCACTTCCACATTCAGTCTTGATGATGATTCCTGAAGCATGGGAGAACCATGCGACGATGCCACAGAAGCGTCGAGATTTTTATGCATTCCACGCATCCCTCATGGAACCTTGGGATGGACCAGCATGTGTCACATTTACAGATGGCCATCAAGTTGGCGCGGTTCTTGATCGCAATGGACTTCGTCCTTCACGTTTCTGGGTTACAGATGACGGTCTTGTTGTTCTTGCATCAGAAGTTGGCGTATTGGATTTTCCTGCAGAGAAGATTGTTCGAAAAGGTCGTCTGCAGCCAGGAAAGATGTTCCTTGTTGATATTGAAGCTGGCCGCATTATTGAAGATGATGAGATTAAGGATTCGCTGGCAGATGCAGCTCCTTATGGAAAGTGGCTTAAGGATGGAATGATCAAACTCTCTGATCTTCCTTCACGTGAACATATTGTCTATCCGCACAAATCGGTTATCCGTCGCCAGAAAGCCTTCGGTTATACCGAGGAAGAAATCAAAATCATCATTACCCCGATGGCTAAAAGCGGGGGAGAAGCCCTTGGCTCGATGGGCACAGATACTCCAATCGCCGCGCTTTCACAAAAGCCAAGATTGCTCTTCGATTACTTCACCCAGTTGTTTGCACAAGTTACCAACCCACCGCTAGATGCGATTCGTGAAGAGTTAGTAACAAGCTTGGGTGGATCTATTGGCCCAGAACATAACTTGCTTGATCCAGGCCCAGATTCATGTAAGCAAATCTCTCTGGCGTTTCCTGTTATAGATAACGATGAGCTTGCCAAGATTATTCACGTCAATGCTGATGATGATTACCCAGGTCTTGAGGCATACGTTGTTCGTGGTCTCTTCCCAGTTACAGGTAATGGAAACACTCTGCGTATTCGCCTTGAAGAGATTAAGCGCGAAGTTTCAGATGCAATCGCCAAGGGCGCGCGCATCATTGTGCTTTCAGATCGCGATGGCGATGCCGAAGATTGCCCAATTCCATCGCTATTGCTAACAGCAGCTGTTCACCACCACCTAATCCGCGAAAAGACTCGCACCAAGGTGGGTCTTGTAGTTGAAGCTGGCGATGTTCGCGAGGTGCATCATGTTGCTCTCTTGATTGGCTACGGAGCCGCGGCAGTAAATCCATATTTGGTTATGGAGACAGCGGAAGATCTTGTTAATCAAGGCGTTATCACTGGAATCACTCCTGAAAAGGCAGTTCGCAATGTTATTAAGGGCCTTGGCAAGGGCGTTCTTAAGGTGATGTCCAAGATGGGTATTTCAACAATCGCCTCCTATACAGGTGCGCAGGTATTTGAAGCAATTGGTCTTGCCCAGGATGTTGTCGATGAATTCTTTGTTGGAACAACTTCACGCCTTGGAGGAGTAGACCTTGATGTCATCGCTGAAGAAACCATTAAGCGCCATCACTTCGCCTATCCAGTAGGCGGAGAGATTCCAGGAGCCAAGCGTCTAGCTGTCGGCGGTGAATACCAATGGCGTCGCGATGGTGAGCCACATCTGTTTAATCCTGAGACTGTATTCGCCCTTCAGCACTCAACTCGCAATAAGCGCTACGACATTTTTAAGCGCTACACATCAAAGGTCAACGATCAAAGCAAAACCTTGATGACTCTGCGCGGACTTTTCCAGTTCAAGGAAGGCGAACGCGCACCTATCTCAATTGATGAAGTGGAACCAATCTCTGAAATTGTGAAGCGATTCTCAACAGGTGCGATGTCCTATGGATCAGTTTCCCAAGAAGTCCACGAAACGTTGGCGATTGCCATGAACCGTTTGGGCGGCAAATCTAATACCGGCGAAGGTGGCGAAGATGAAGTTCGCTACACCCTTCTTCCTAATGGAGATTCCAAGAAATCTGCAATTAAGCAGGTTGCTTCAGGTCGCTTTGGGGTAACAAGTAATTACTTAATCAATGCAACCGATATTCAGATCAAGATCGCGCAAGGTGCAAAGCCGGGCGAAGGCGGACAGCTCCCTGGAAATAAGGTCTATCCATGGATTGCTAAAGCGCGCTATTCAACTCCGGGTGTTGGGCTAATTTCTCCACCTCCTCATCACGACATTTACTCGATCGAAGATCTAGCTCAGTTGATCCATGATTTGAAGAATGCCAATAAAGATGCACGTGTCCATGTGAAGTTGGTAGCTGAAGTTGGTGTTGGAACCGTTGCTGCCGGTGTTTCAAAAGCACACGCTGATGTCGTTCTGATTTCTGGACACGATGGTGGAACCGGTGCTTCACCGTTGACATCACTCAAGCATGCAGGTGCGCCATGGGAGCTCGGTCTTGCCGAAACTCAGCAGACGCTTTTGCTTAATGGTTTACGCGATCGCATTGTTGTTCAAGCGGATGGTCAGCTAAAGACAGGACGCGATGTCGTCATCGCGGCGCTGCTTGGTGCTGAAGAGTTTGGATTTGCAACAGCGCCCCTTGTGGTCTCTGGCTGCATCATGATGCGCGTCTGCCACTTGGATACCTGCCCAGTCGGCGTCGCTACACAGAATCCTGAGCTGCGCAAGAAGTTCAGTGGAAAGCCAGAGTTTGTTGAGACCTTCTTTGAGTATATTGCTGAAGAAGTCCGTGAAATCTTGGCATCCCTTGGCTTCCGCACTTTGCTTGAAGCAGTTGGCCATGTCGAATATCTCGACACCAAGGCTGCAATTGATCACTGGAAAGCAAGCGGTCTAGATCTTTCTCCACTTCTTGTTCGTCCTGATGTTGACTCACCTCTTCATCGCACAACAACACAAGATCATGGGCTGGCCGCAGCTCTTGATAACACCTTGATTGATCTGGCTAAGGCAGCTCTGGAGAAGAAGGAACCTGTCCGAATCGATCTTCCTGTGCGTAACGTCAACCGCACGGTGGGAACGATGTTGGGCGCTGAAATCACTCGTCGCTATGGCGCAGAAGGTCTGCCTGTCGGAACCATTGATGTCACTCTGCATGGCTCTGCCGGACAATCTCTTGGAGCATTCATCCCACAAGGTCTGACTCTGCGTCTTTACGGTGATTCAAATGACTACGTTGGTAAGGGAATTTCTGGTGGTCGCGTGATTGTTCGTCCAGATGAGAAGGCAACTTTCCCATCTGCAAAGAATGTCATTGCCGGAAACGTGATCGGCTATGGCGCAACGTCAGGTGAAATCTTCATCCGTGGTTTAGTCGGTGAACGTTTCTGTGTTCGTAACTCTGGAGCAACCGCTGTTGTTGAAGGAGTGGGCGACCATGCGCTCGAGTATATGACTGGAGGGACCGCAGTCATTCTTGGCGCAACAGGTCGCAATATTGCAGCGGGTATGTCAGGTGGTCGTGCCTTTGTTCTTGATCTCGATACCGCAATCGTCAATACTGAAATGGTTGATGTACTTGCTGTTCCAGCAGATCAGCGCGAAGTTCTTCGTTCCATCATTTCGACGTTCCACGTTGAAACCGGTTCAGAAGTTGCAGCGAACCTTTTGAAGAACTGGGATACCGAAGTAAACCGCTTCTCACTCATCATGCCGCGCGACTATGCGCGCGTTCTAGCAGCGATTGAGAAGGCGAACCGTGAAGGTCTTCCAGTAGATGAATATGTAATGGAGGTTGTAGCAAATGGCTGATCCAAAAGGATTTATGACCACACCGCGCGAAACCCCAAAGCGCAGACCAGTGGATGTACGCATCAAAGATTGGAAAGAGGTTTACGAGCCACAATCTTTTGAGCACCTGCAAAAGCAGGCTGGTCGCTGTATGGATTGCGGCATCCCGTTCTGTCACTCAGGATGCCCACTCGGAAACCTCATTCCAGAGTGGAACGACCTCATCTACCGTGGAGATAAGGTCGAAGCTATCGATCGCCTCCATGCCACCAACAACTTCCCAGAATTTACAGGTCGCCTCTGTCCTGCGCCATGCGAAACTGCCTGCGTTGTAGGAATCAATCGTGATGCAGTAACCATTAAGCAGGTCGAACTTCGTACCATCGAAGAAGCATTTGATGCCGACAATGTAAAGCCTCTAGCGCCAGATCGTTTGTCGGGAAAGACAGTTGCGGTCATCGGTTCAGGCCCTGCAGGCCTTGCTGCAGCTCAACAACTGACTCGCGCTGGACATACCGTTGCTGTCTATGATCGCGCAGATAAAATTGGCGGGCTCCTTCGCTACGGAATTCCTGAATTTAAAATGGAGAAGCACATCCTGGATCGCCGTCTGGCACAGATGGAACAAGAAGGTACTCGCTTCCGTCCGGGCGTAAATGTTGGTGTCGAACTTACTGGTTCAGATTTGCGTGCGAAGTACGACGCTGTCGTATTAGCTATTGGTGCAACCCAATGGCGCGACCTTTCAATTCCTGGTCGTGACAATAAGGGCATTTATCAAGCGATGGAGTTTTTGCCATGGGGAAACAAGCAAGCGCTCGGGGAAGTAGATGTGCCGCCAATTAATGTTGCGGGTAAACATGTCATTATTTTGGGTGGCGGAGATACAGGCGCAGATTGTCTGGGAACGTCAGTTCGCCAAGGCGCTGCCAGCGTGACACAACTTGAAATCATGCCTCGCCCAAGTGATGAACGACCATCTACACAACCATGGCCAACGTATCCAATGATTTACCGCGTATCTAGCGCACATGAAGAACTTGATAACCGAGTCTTCTCTGTGAGCACTCAAGAGTTCGTGGGGGATGGCAAAGGAAATCTCAAGGCTCTCAAGATTGTTGAAACAAAGTTTGAGAACGGCAAGTTTGAACCAGTTCCTGGAACTGAGAAAGAACTTCCAGCTGACTTTGTATTTCTTGCGATGGGCTTCACCGGCCCTGAAAAGTCCGCACTCATTGATCAGCTTGAAGTTAAACTCGATGAGCGTGGAAATATTGCGCGTGATGAAAACTTCCAGAGCAGCGAAGAAGGAATCTTCGTCGCTGGAGATGCTGGTCGTGGTCAGTCACTTATTGTGTGGGCTATCGCCGAAGGCCGCTCAGCCGCTGCTGCAGTTGATCGCTATCTGACCGGAGAGACTCAACTCCATTCACCAATCGAGCCGACTACTAGACCTCTGATGGTTTAGAACTCGTTAGTACAGACTCTCTATAGATAAGGTAGGCACATGCGCCGCGCGAAAATAGTTTGCACACTTGGTCCTGCAGTTGAATCACCCGAAAAGGTACGCGAACTCATTGCCGCTGGCATGAATATGGCTCGTCTCAACCTTTCCCATGGGTCCTATGACGAACACCAAGGTCGCCTTGATCGCGTACGTGCAGCTGCAAAAGAGGCAGGAAAGGCAGTTGCAGTTCTTGTCGACCTTCAGGGTCCAAAGATTCGCTTAGCCCGATTTGAAAATGGTCCGCACGAATTAGTTCGTGGCGATATCTTCACAATTACAACAGATGATGTTCCTGGAACGAAAGAGCGCGTTGGAACTACATATAAGGGCCTACCGGGAGATTGCAAAGCTGGAGATCGCATTCTTATCGATGATGGCAAAGTCACGGTTGAAGTAGTTGAAGTTAAAGGCAACGATGTTGTCACTAAGTGCATTCAGCCAGGATTTGTAAGCAACAACAAAGGAATTAATCTTCCAGGTGTAGCTGTATCTGTTCCTGCAATGTCTGAAAAAGATGAAGATGATCTTCGCTGGGGACTTCGCGCCGGTGCAGATTTTATTGCGCTCTCATTCGTTCGAAATGCCGCTGACATCAAAGATGTTCATGCCATCATGGACGAGGTTGGGATCCGTGTTCCGGTTATTGCAAAGATTGAGAAACCACAAGCAGTGGCTAACCTCGTTGAAATCGTCGAAGCATTCGATGGAATCATGGTCGCGCGTGGTGACCTTGGCGTAGAACTTCCTATTGAAGATGTTCCCATGGTGCAGAAGCGCTGCGTTGAGCTAGCACGTGATGCAGCAAAGCCGGTTATCGTTGCAACCCAGATGCTCGATTCGATGATCACAAACTCAAGCCCAACTCGCGCCGAAGCTACAGACTGTGCCAACGCGGTGCTGGATGGCGCAGATGCTTTGATGCTCTCTGGCGAAACTTCTGTAGGCGAATTTGCTATCGAAGCAGTCAAGACAATGGCACGCATCATCGAGCGAACTGAGGAACTTGGCCTTGATCGCATCCGTCCATTGATGAACTCACCACGAACTAAAGGTGGGGCAATCACGAAGGCGGCATCAGAAGTTGGCGCCACAGTGGGCGCAAAATTCCTCGTAACTTTCACACAATCAGGCGATTCAGCCCGACGTATCAGTCGGTTACGTTCTCCAATTCCAATTCTTGCAATCACGCCTGAGGAGGGTACTTACAATCGCTTAGCTCTCTCATGGGGCGTTGAATCTTTGGTCACTCCAATGGTCAAGCACACAGATGAGATGGTTCTGCAGGCAGATAAAATGCTCCTCGAAGGTAAGCGTGCCGCTGAGGGCGAACTTGTGATGATTGTTGCTGGATCGCCTCCGGGGATTCCTGGCTCTACCAACGCAATGCGTGTACATAAGGTGGGCGATGCCGTTAACGGTGTAGCCGCTGCATATCGCTAAAGCGCACAACCTTTCTTCTCTATTCTCCTTTTTCTTATTTGAGGACAGTGCCTTAGGATTAGAGCACGCCTCGGTACTCCAACGGTAGAGAGGGCAGTCTCAAACACTGCATAGTGTCGGTTCGAATCCGACTCGGGGCACATGAGCATCGACGCATCAGCGCAATCAGGTGCTACACCTGTTCGAATTTTGGTTGCTGAGGATGAAGCGCTCATCCGTATGGATTTAGTAGAGATGTTGCAAGAGACCGGTTACACAGTAGTTGCGCAAGCTACTAACGGTGAAGAAGCAATCGCACTTGCCAACGAGCATCGACCAGATTTAGCAATCTTGGATGTAAAGATGCCAATCCTTGACGGAATATCTGCAGCCGAAAAAATCATTTCGATTGCGCCAGTTCTGATGCTGACCGCATTTAGTCAACGTGAATTAGTTGAGCGCGCCCGCGATGCTGGCGTGATGGCCTATGTCGTTAAACCATTTACCATCGGCGACCTAGTACCCGCTATTGAGATAGCCATCAGCCGACATACCCAGATGAGATCTTTGGCTGAGGAAGTCGCTGATTTGCATGAGCGCCTTGAGACTCGAAAGATTATTGATAGAGCTAAGGGAATCTTGATGAAGGCGCTCAACCTCTCCGAGCCTGAGGCATTTTCTTGGATTCAGCGCGCTGCCATGGATAGAAGGTTGACCATGAAAGAGGTCGCCAACGCCGTTATTTCGCCTGAGGCAGCCCTCGATAAGTAGCCTTTTCGGGCTCCCTTTGAGCAGTTCAGAACCGCTATTTCGTAATCAAAAAGTAATCTCCTACGCCCGGAAAAGGGGGCTTTCGCCTTGTCTCAAGCGCAGGTTGAGCATTACGCTTCATGCCTCCCTGTCCCGGGACTTAAAGCATGAAAAAACAGGAAGGCAATACATGAATAAGAAGATCGTAAGCGGTCTTGCTATTGCTGCTGCAACAACTCTCGCTCTTGGCGTAGTTGTTTCATCACCGGCAAGCGCTGCTAAGAAGACATCTGTAACTCTTGCATTCCAGGGTCCACTAACAGGTCCTGATGCACAGCTTGGTCAGGATCAGTTCCCTGGCGCAGAATGGGCGATTGCGCTTTACAACGCAAAGAACCCAGCTGTAAAGATCAACCTCATTAAGGCTGACTCACAGTGCGACGGAACAGTTGCTGCAAACATCGCACCAGGTGTTGCTGCTAACCGTGCAGTTATCGGCGTAATCGGAACATCATGTTCAGGTGAAGCACGTAACTCATTCCCTGCATACAAGGCTGCTGGTCTAACAATGGTTGCACCGTCAGCATCAGCTGTATCACTCACAGATCCAAAGGCTCCAGACCGTGGATTCCCAATCTTCCACCGCGTTGTAGCTCACGATGGATTCCAGGCACCTGCACTAGTTCGCTATGCAACTAAGGGTGTTACATCACCAAAGATTTACCTTGTTGACGACCAGACCACATACGGCGCAGGTCTCATCAAGTACGCAATGGCACCAGCTAAGAAGATTGGTGTTGCGGGTTCAGATTCAGTTCCACGCGGAACTGCAGACTGGACTTCAGTTGCATCAAAGGTTCGCGCATCAGGAGCTAACGTTGTTATCTACGGTGGTTACACCGCAGAAGCAGCGAAGTTCTTCAAGGCGCTTCGCGATGGTGGCTACAAGGGCATCCTTGCTGCTGGAGATGGTGTTAACACATCAGACTTCCCAGATCTAGCAGGTACAGCAGCCGAAGGCGTTCGCCTCACCGCAGCTGATGTTCCTTTCGACTCACTTCTGACTGCAGCAGAACTTGCTTCATTCCAGAAGATTACAGGCGTAAAGGTTCCTGGTCTCTACTCAGCAACTGCATACAACGCAGCAAAGGTATTCATTACCTGTATCGAGCAGGGCAAGCTAACTCGCCCAGCAATCCAGATCTGTGTAAAGAACACAACCTTCACAGGTGCGGGTGGATCAAAGATTAAGTTCAACCGTTATGGAGACATCATCGGTGGAGCTGACGTCGGTGGTTACCTTGTAAAGAACGGAAAGATCGTCTACGACGCAATTGCTTAATAAGCGCTGCTTGTAGAAATACTTTCACAATGTAGTAAGGCGTGGCCATTTCCGCAGCAATGCGGAAGTGGCCACGCTTCATAACACTCACTCAGCTTGCATAGATCGGTTGCTATGAATTTTTCAGTAATTACTACCCAGTTCTGGTCACTTGTATTACAAGGGCTAGCGCTCGGCCTCATTTATTCTTTGGTAGCTCTTGGCTACACGATGGTCTACGGCGTACTTAGACTCATTAACTTTGCAAACTCCGAAGTTTTTATGCTCGGAACCTTTGCAGTTCTTTGGATTGAAATTGAACTCCTCGGTCATCCTGTTACTGCAAAACCACTAGCTGGCTTTGAATTGGTTTATACGCTTGTTATTGCCCTCGTTGGTTCGATGATTGCCTGCGCAGTCCTTGCTGTTCTCGTTGAGCTCGTCGCGTATAGACGACTTCGAGCACGGGGTGCTAGCCGATTGGCCTCGCTCATCTCCGCAATTGGCGTCTCTATCTTCCTCATGGAGACCGTGCGTATGTTTACAGAGTCACGTCCACAGACAGCCCCACGTCTTCTTGACAAGTGGAGTTTTGGCGAGATCGCGGGAGCTAATTTCCGTATCGACACCATGTTGGCAATTGTTGCCCCAATTATCATCTTCGTCATTCTCGATCGATTCGTAAATCGTTCTCGACTCGGCAAGGCGATCCGTGCAGTCTCGCTATCAGAAGAGAATGCAAAATTGATGGGTATCAATATCAACCGTGTTATCTCAATGACATTCCTTATCGGCGGCCTCACAACAGGAGCCGCGGCATTCCTCTATACAACTGTCTACGAGAACACTGTCTTCAACGTTGGATTCAACATGGGAATCGCTGCCTTCACTGCTGCAATTCTTGGCGGAATCGGCAACATTCGAGGCGCTTTTTATGGTGGGCTTGCACTAGGAATGATGGAGCAATTTGCTTCAGCAGTTCTTGGTTCGCAGTGGAAGGCAGTTACCGTATTCGTAGTCTTAGTGGTAGTACTTCTATTCAAACCTAACGGCCTCTTCGGTGAGGCTGTACAGCAGACGAGGACATGATGAGCGCAATTAAGAATTTCAATCTTCGCGATAAGGGCGCAGAAATCTGGGCAGGATGGAGCCGCCCAGTACGCACTGCCTTTGTGGTCAGCTTCATCGTCATAATTGGGTTGCTTCCTTTTGCTCCGTCTTGGGGTCCAACAAGTTTCCTAAATACACCAATTACGTCATTTGAAAACGTCCTTGTATATCCAGTCGGTATGTTTGTATTGATGGCCCTTGGTCTCAATATCATCGTCGGAAAATCTGGACTTCTCGATTTGGGTTATATCGCCTTCTTTGCAATCGGTGCCTATACCCAAGCGATCGCATCAACGCTCTTTGGATGGAATACTTGGCAGGCGCTCCCGCTAGGAATTTTCTTCGCCATGATTGCTGGTGTAATCCTTGGCTTCCCAGCGCTACGTGTTCGGGGAGATTATTTGGCAATCATTACACTTGGCTTTGGTGAAATTACCCGCATTGTCGCCTTGAATCTATCTGTTACAGGTGGGCCTAACGGAATTGCTGGTATTCCTAATCCACCAAGCATCTTCGGTTTTGAATTTAACCTCATGTTCCCAGAACATTTCTTCTGGTTGGTGCTCGCCATGATTCTCCTTGCAATCTGGATGATTCGCCGCTTTACCGTGCGCCGTCCAGGCCGTGCCTGGGAAGCGATTCGTCAAGATGAAGATGTTGCCTCCCTTATGGGCGTCAACACTCTGGTCTACAAGCTATGGTCATTTGTGATTGGTGCCGCTATTGGTGGCGCTGCGGGTGTTATCTACGCATCAAAAGTCATGGTGATCTCACCAGATATGTTCAAGTTTGAAGTCTCAATCTTGATCTTGGCATGTGTCGTCTTCGGTGGAATGGGCAATATCTGGGGTGTGGCACTCGGCGCCTCCGTTCTGGCTTACCTGCCTGAACGAATCCGCTTCATCGCTGATGAACGTCAGATCATCTTTGGTTTGGTGCTTATCATCATGATGAACCTCAGACCTGATGGTTTATTGCCGCGCAAGAAACGCGAAAAGATAGAAGAGAAGAGGAAGATGTAATGTCAGAGAAACTTCTTGAACTCAAAAACGTCACAATTAAGTTCGGTGGAATCACAGCCCTTAGTGAAGTGAACTTTCATGTCAATAAGGGCGAAATCTGCGCACTCATCGGCCCTAACGGCGCCGGTAAGACAACGGTCTTCAACGTAGTCACAGGCGTCTACCCAATAACCTCTGGTGAAATACTCTTCAACGGCGAAAGCCTTTCAGGAAAGAAGCGCCATCAAGTAACAAAGTTGGGCCTTGCGCGTACCTTCCAGAACGTTCGTCTCTTTGGGGATATGACAGCTCTTGAAAATGTCATCACCGCAACAGATGTGCATAAGAAGACGGGTTTGGTCCGTGCTCTTCTAGGAACCCCGCTCAACCGACGTGAAGAGAAAGAGAGTCGTCAGCGCGCCTTCGAACTCTTGCAATTCATGGGAATTGACCACAGAGCGGATCAGTTGGCAAAGAATCTTCCTTACGGAGACCAGCGCCGACTTGAGATTGCACGTGCGCTCGGAACTGAACCGCAATTGATTCTCCTTGATGAACCAGCAGCGGGCTTCAACCCAGCTGAAAAGGTTGCACTCGCTGAAACAATTAAGAAGATTCGCGATAAGGGTTACACCGTGCTTCTCATTGAGCACGATATGTCGCTCATTATGGGAATCTCAGACCGCGTTGCGGTTCTCGACTTCGGACAGAAGATTGCAGATGATCTTCCTTCAGTAGTACAAAACGACCCTCGAGTAATCGAGGCTTACCTAGGAGTGCCAGCAGATGCGTCTTGAAATTAAGGATCTTCGCGTTCATTACGGCAAGATTGAAGCTATCAAGGGCGTTTCAGTTGTCGTCAACGAAGGTGAAATCGTCACACTAATTGGCGCTAACGGCGCTGGTAAGACAACAATCTTGAAGACAGTCTCTGGACTTCGCCCAGTGTCTAGTGGCTCCATCAACTTCGATGGTCAGGATCTCAACAAGATTCCAGCGCACGAGCGCGTTGATCTAGGAATCTCACAGGTTCCTGAAGGTCGCGGAATATTTGCCGGAATGACAGTTCTTGAAAACCTTGAGATGGGTAAGTTCAATCGCAAGGATCGCAAAGCTGAGATGGATGAAGATCTTGATCGCATTTATACGCTCTTCCCACGTTTAAAGGAACGTTCCTCTCAAGCAGGAGGCACACTTTCAGGTGGAGAGCAACAGATGTTGGCGATGGGTCGCGCTTTGATGGCTCGCCCTAAGGTCCTTCTACTCGATGAACCATCTATGGGACTTGCGCCTCAGATGATTGCAAATATCTTCCGTATCATCACCGAAATTAATAAGCAGGGCGTCACAATCTTGCTCGTTGAACAGAATGCACAACAGGCGCTACAACGCGCACACCGTGCCTACATTCTTGAGACCGGAAATGTGACTAAGGAAGCTAAGGCTTCTGACTTGCTCAACGATCCAGCAGTACGTGAGGCATACCTAGGAGTAGGTGCTCACTAAGTTAATTAAGGGTTAAGAATGAGGCAGGTTATGCGAGCGGTACAAGTTCGCTGACCTGCCTCGTTTGTTATTACGATCTCGTAGACGC